>Ga0209208_10011247_pt1 | contig 11475 bp, 12 predicted proteins | sample S1TSphfallax_3_FD_187694 | JGI IMG/M metagenome (GOLD analysis project Ga0209208, IMG submission 187694) | Host-associated microbial communities from peat moss isolated from Minnesota, USA - S1T2_Fd - Sphagnum fallax MG (SPAdes) (version 2) | ecosystem: Host-associated > Plants > Peat moss >...
ATTCTTCCTCATGAATTCTAGAAAAATGCCCAAGCAATAATCATAGATTTACATCCATTGTAGACAATCCTACACTTGATGGGTCGTACCATTGGGTTGTTGTATGAGTTTTTCAACATGATTAGTGAAGCTCTTATGAATGTAGAAAACTTGATTGTTGCTCAATACTCCTAGGGCTAGGGTAACAAAAGTCTCATTGATGGAAATGGTTTCATCAACCCATCCAAGTGATTGCTTGCATCTTCCATCCATTGTGGATGAAATTTGATGGTCCTATGGCACCAAAGTTACACATAGGGTTGGATTTGGAGAGTACATGAACTAAATTGCAATTTTTTTCACAAGGATTTGTTTGGTAGTCCAAAGTTGAGCTCTTCTCAAGGACCAAATGTTGAAACCCATCTCTTAGCGAGAGAAATCCAATAGGCACGCATGCCTATCTATTGCAAAGGGTTGCCTTGCATATCCTTTCACAAGATTGCAATTGCTTGAGTTTATGAAAGGAATTGGTCCATACGGGATCATGTTCAAACCATTGAAAAAAGGAGTTTGTGAAAGGAACTAGACCTTATGGGATCAAGTTCAAACCAAAAAGGGATTGGAGATATTAGTATTAGTGCCTAGAGCAATTTCCAAGTCAATGAGAACCTTGATGCTGGCCTTTGAAGCAATTTAATCCTGATAGCATTGACATCACCCAAGTTCCAATGATGCTTAAATTGCAAGATGAGGAGGAAGAAAAATGATTATGCCTTTTTGTAGCTAGAAGCTGAGATTCATGATCCTCAAAGGGGATGAAGAAAAGTTTGTGTCACCCTTTTGTTTAGCTTAGAGAATTCTAATGGAAATCTTTCAAGCTCTGAATCTGATGAGTCCTTAGGAAATATTGATTGGGTTGCTTGCTCAAATAGATGTAGAAGAAACTAACATGATGATGAAAAGATGCCCCAAGAATTTGGAGGTGAAGAGGGGCAACTGTAATTAGTATCATCATTTGGTAACACAGTTTTTCTGTCTTGCTCCAACACGTAAAGCAAAATCAGATTCAAGACACAAATTTGAGGATCAAGCATTCTACATGAGGATAGGTTAAATTCTTCTTTTATTTGCCATTTTTTTGGACAGTCACACAAGTTGAGTACATGAGGAGTGAGCTTAATAGAGCTCAGATTGAGCTCATCGCCCGAATTGATGATATCACATGAGTGATCAGCACAAACAGACTAGTTCTAAGAGACCAGCAGCAAGTCTAGTAATCAAGTAGTTCTATTTAACATAATTTAATAACACTTCTGTGGGCTGCGATCTCATTAGCGCAGCCACGACAAAAAAAAGGTGCTCGTTTAAGAGAATTCATATCTGCTTGCGGGCGGCAGCTTATCAACTTCTTCTACCATCGTGCCGCGACGCCACAGCAAGCTATAGTGTATATATAGATTAAGCTGGACTACATGCATGTATGATGCAGGAAAATTATTCGGGTGTGAAGAATTTGGCTGATGAAATTGTGTATTGGGTGCTAGCTAGCAATGGCGTCCAGATCCACAGACGAGAGGACCAACGCCACTAGTCATTTGTGGAACAAGGGTTCCTGGCCGAGCTGTGAAGCTGAAGGCTTTGGCGTACAAGGGAGAGGCAGCAGAAGTTGCTCCCGATTGTAGGAAGTAGGAGCCTCCAAGAAACACATCACCAACCGACTTCCAGTTCCAACGATTTGGGCCTCCGTAACTGGATCCGCCGTCACTGATGTGTTTGGTCACTTGCTTGGGTCCTCCGGCAGGATAGAAGTGATTGCCCTCGCTAAGAATGGTGGGAGCCTCACTGCCTCCTATTGCGTAGATTCCCCATCCTGATGTGTAGTCATTGTTCACGATGTGGAAATGACCGAATCTACATCTGCACAACCCAATTTGCAGCAGTATTCTCTCACTTTCATGTGTAAATCATGTCTATGAAGGACGTGCAGCTTCGGTTTAGATCTCTTAGTCAATCTGTCCTCATAGAAAACAGACTGCAAATGGATACAGAAAACAAAAGGATCGTAACAACAGTCATGATCTCCAACCTTGGTAGACGCTGAATGAGTCCGGGGCCGAACTTGTTGAAGGCCACGGTGACTTGCATGTTCCTGTCCATTGTGTCCGAAGGGTGGGCTCCCATCAGCATCACCTACAAACAGTGACAGGAGACGAGCAACATGAATTCACTGCAGATCAGGAATAACCATTTGTCAGCTAGCGCATTTCATGAGGAACGTGATCACCAAGTCTGTGGCTAGCCGGTCTACTAGAGATCTCTGAGTTGATGAGCTATTTCAGCTGTTACTTTTTGCCAATTGGATCGATGGGATTTGGTGCAGCACCTTGTCGTGGTTCATGAAGTAGTTGTTGGAGATGGTGATGAGAGTAGAACCCCGAATGGCGTCGATCAAGCCATCGGCAGCTTTGGCCAAGAAGCAGTGGTCGATCCAGATATTGTTGCTGGTGAAGATGCTAATGGCATCCCCGTCGGCTCTCCCGCGTTCCCCCACATGGGCCGCGGAGCTCATCACCCTGGCAGGACCGGTTGCGACGATGTCGTGAATGTAGATGTTGTGGATGATGATGTGATTCACATACTGAAGAGTCAGGCCTGCACCACCAGTGATGTGGATCACCACTCCTCGCCCGTCGAGAGTCTTGTAGCTCGTCATCATGCCTTCGTTCTTCAGCCGGATAGTCATGCTCCGTGCGAAGATGACTAACAAAGAAATACCCCCAAACAAGTAGTACTGATCATCATCAGTTTCTGGACAATGGGTACTTCTGAATTCTGAAGCAAATGTACGAACTCATGGGTTGCAAATCTGTGTCTCTAGTGCAAAAAATTGGCTGCAGATTCAGATGGTCCAAATCCGAGCAGCTAGCTGCCCTAGAATGGAAATGATGATGAATGGGTTTCTAGCTGGGCGGCAGAGAAAGTAAGTACTTACTCCATAGAGGCTCTAAGCGTGTCAAGGCGTATCGCAATGTGCCAGGGCGTGGGTTCGCAACATCGTCATCAGCGGGAGAAGTGACCACGTAGATTCGTCCATTCTTACCGCCGATGGCGTTCCTGCCGAAACCGATAGCACAGTTAGCCAGACTTTGACGATGCGACGCCCAATTGGGATCGCATCGCCAGCAATCATCGACAGGGTTCCCGGTTCCACAGCCACCCCATGCGGCTCTCAGAGACACTGTTGGATCGGCATCAAATGATTCTCCACCGCCGGTACTGCAACAACAAGTCAGAGACAATATTGTTGGAATATCAGAAGATCACCTGATTCTCAAGTACTTACCTCAACAACGAGATCAGGCAGTTCAAAATCAGAAGTTATTGCAAACTGCAAACAGCACATTCGCCAGCAGAGATCTTACAGACTGAATTCCCATATTACTGCATGATCTGCAATTGCAAATCCTGTAGGTACCGACAAGCTGCATTCCATTCAACTAGAAGTACTTCTGTTGAGACAGATTTGTAGAACGTTATGATGCCATAGAGTCCATGCACTAGTGTAGGATCAGAAATAAGAGCTACTTACGTCGCATTGACAAGCTGAATTTCATCGATGGAAAGTACCGGCGCCTCATCCCCTGCGAGAAAGACGTGTCCTGCAGCTGAACTGGTTTCCTCGGCGGCGAAAGAGTAGTACTCCTGGCCAGGGAAGCTGGTGGGATCTGCATTACGCACAGGCAGCTCTGACGCCTCGTCGTAAACATGATCTCCGGCAGTGCTCGACTCTACCGCGAAGCTAAAAGCAATATTATCGTCAATATAATTGTCACTAGGAGTCTGCGCTGCAAACGCGACACCCTTGATTGCGCCTGAATCAGATTGCTGCTGATCAAGGGTTGCTTCGTCGACGGGGTCGTAATTGAAGGTGCCAAATTCAGAATCAGACTGGCAATTCATCAAAGCTACCAAATGAGCACCCAACAGTAGTACAAGCAGCAACAAACTAGTACTAGCTTGACTAGTGGGTTGCAGGCGCAGTACTCCAATTACGTCGGAGCAACCCATCTTGTAGCAGCAGCAATTGCCCAGTTATATCTTTTCTGAGAATACTGAAAAATTGTAGCTATTCCGCAGACACTAGTACGTACCTCTAGATAACTCTGATCACTGAACTCTCTCTCTCTCTCTCTCTCGACTGTTTCCCTCTCTTTCTTCATAAGTTCTACAAATCTTGTAGTGTTACTGCGATTGATCAGAAGTTTGGAATTTCGTAAGACTCGAATATCGCAGTGATGAGATGGTGAAGACACTTGATGAAACTGCTGGAGCGGCTCTCTCTCTTTTATGTATTCCTGATTCATGCTACAGTGACGGTCGTCGTACCCGGCGGTACGTACGTAAAAAGACGCAGTAGGCAGGCTCACGACATGTGGGCGCCATCAAAATCCGGCACCAAGTTTGACAGATATGGCGGCTCTTGAAATACCGTTTTCACAAAATCAGCGCGCCTCACGATCAGCCGGAAAACTTGTAAACTGGAACAAAGCTAAAGATGGTGCTTGGTGATGCAGATCACCCCACGACACAAACTGCTCTGATCCAGGAGCTCGTCCTCTACTGTAGCTCACATTTGTACCTTGTTTGTACTTTGTACGTTTACAACAGCCTTTCTCTTTTTTAACTCGCCAGAAAGAGAAATAAACAATTTAGTGTACAAGAAGTGAGGGGAATTATAGTAAAAACTGTCAGATTTCTATATTTGGTTAAGTGTGTCACCAGAAATTTAGAAAGTTGATTCAAGATTTGTACTTCATATCAGGTTTAAAGCCAGATTTGGCCAAATCTTCTTACAGATGATCGCCATTTTTTTTTATTACTTGGTGTGCACTGCACTGTGGATGATCTTACTTGAGCTACATGAAAGAATTCCTCAGAGAAGCACCCAGAATAGGCAACCCTGAAATGTGGATTGGACAATGAAACGTGCAAAAGGAAACATAATCTCCTGAGTCCTCACCAAGTGGACCAGTGTTGGGTGGGTCCTTGATTTTGTTATAACCTCTGATTCCAGGTTCTTGAAATTTTTCAAAATCAGTTCTGGTATTGTTGCAAAATTTCAGAATAAAGTAAGAGTCAGTTTCAGGTTTTTGAGAAATTTCGAAGAACCATTGGGGTTTCTACTTTCCTCCAAGAGCCGGCAAAAGAACCAGTCAGTGCAGGAACCTTCTTTGACTGGTTCTTTGAGTTTTCTGGTCATAATCAGTTCTTCATTTTCTCAGAATTTTGCTGATCAGGGTTCCATATACTTGAACTTACCCATCGGTTCTTTCTTTCGAACAAGAGCAAACAACCCAATCTTGGTGCAGACCAGTGTTGGGTCAGGGTAGACCTGAAACTGATTCACCTTAACGCTGGCCACATTGTAAAAAGAAATGGAAACCTGAAGCAGACTTGAAACTCAGAGACAACATTGTAAAAATGGAAACCTGAAGTAGACCTGAAACTATCCTCTTTCCATATCTCAAATGTTCCACTAGATACATGCGAGACCAGTCAACACATTCAACAAAACTGAGTATTATGATTGAAGTTGTTGAAGTAAAAAACACAGATAGTAATGGATTAACTGACCTAGCCACAGACTAGATAATGCCAAAAGGCGACAAGATCACAACTTGGTGACAGAGGGCAACATTTCTGCACTCTAAAATGTGCAACTTAGAACTGGGTTCTTGTGAGTAATAGCTCTTGGTAAATTGAACAGAAAAATCTGGAAGGGACCACGATGTAATATGCACAAGAATGTGAATGGATTAGAGGTCTGTGCATGGTCTGTCCTGGAGTGTGTCAGAAACTTTGGAAACGTCTGAAGAATCCTTCCTTCCATCCATCCATAACAACAAAAGGATAACCAACTGTTCAACTACTTCCTGATCTGTCTGTCTTGCTTACTTAGGTCAATTGAATTGTTTGGCTTCTTCAACCTGACCCTTGCAAGTACATACAAGGGTCTATCATCATGAGACTGACATTGCCATGACCTGACGAGCAAGCTCTGGTGAATTCTGCAGTAACTCTCTAAAATGACTTTCCACCTCCTTCATTTGCCTCTCCAGATACTCTTTAGAAGCCTGTATTATTCCCAGGAACAGAAACACAACATTTGCAATCACCATCATGATCCCTTTGACAGATGGTAATGCACAAATTCAAAGAACATTGAATTTGGGATTTGGGCAAAAGGCTGATCCTGAACTTTGAAAGCACTGACCATTGACAGGAGTCAGGATACAAACCTGTAAGGTTGCAATGGCACTATCACTATCATCTGCCTTTGTTTGCTGCTCCTTCAGAAGTGTATCCCTTGACTCCAAGATGAATCTGCCAACCCTTCAAGTTCATCACATCTTACTCTTATTTGAGCTATGAACTCTACAGAAAGTTGGTATAAGACTTTGACATGGTGTCAAGTGTACATTTCAATTAGAAGTTAGGTCACATCCTGCCCAAAAAATATTTTTATTGACAGGCATCCCCCAATTTGCACACACTTGAATGGAGAAGCAAGCTGAATTTGGTTTGCATGATTTGATTCCAATATGCAAGTATGGGAATGGGTAATAGTACAGTGCAGACAGTCAAGAAAAACTCACGCTTTACCTGCACATGCAAACAAAATACACAAACAGTCACACGGATGGTCAAGCGCAAGGATACTATCCTTATAATGCTTCTGACAATGAAAATAACTTTCTGACAAGGCTTCTAAAGTAACAGGTTTGGAGTGTATATGATCATTTGTCAAGCATACCAACAGAGCGGTATGTGTTGGTGGATTCTGGGAGACGTTCAAGCTCTTCAACTGTCAGGAATGCACGCTTCTTCTCTGCTTCTTTATTTCGGATCTGCATCTGGACCTGTTCCTCAGTCAGGTTAATTGCGAGCTCTTAAGAATCCAAAGCTAAAGCAAAAGGAAAAATTGTAAATGGTAAATACTGTAATCCAATGGTGCTTCACCTGCTTGAGCTTTGTGGTTGTATCTACCAGCCGACCTTGAAGCTCCACAAACGCCTTTTCACAAGACAATTTTGCTACTTGGTCAGTTGCACCCCCTACATGAGCACCAAGGGTTTCTGCAAACCAGAATCTGTGATAATCTACTCAAATGTCCCATGATTTTGCAATTGTAGAGTCACCAACACATTTTCACAACACAGATGGCTTGCTGCAGGCTGTTAGCACTGTTAACAAACTATAAAAGAATAACTCATGAATATCAAGAAATCTCCATACTTACAAGAAAATCAGTACAAGGCGAAATTGTTTTCCTTCTAAGTCAAAGAGAAACTTCCAGAAAAGGACTTAAGAACCACAGAAAGGAAAAACACAGAAGGGAAGAACTCGAACTTGAACAATAAAAATAGTAGTATGAACAGACAGCAACAGCCTCTCACTTATTCAGGGACATCAACAGTGACAACATATGGTAGTGACTTGTCTATCACAACTTACCCACTGACTTGATCAGCTCACTACAGTGGGTATAGGCCAATGTAACCACTCACCTATATACCAAGCTTCAATCACAAGTCCAGAAGCAATGGGAAGACTCAGCCATGATACTGACTAGCACCTAACACCAAATAAGGGAAAACATACAGAAAAACAGAGCAGAGAAAAAAACAAAAGAGGATGAACAATAGGAAGGAAAGAAGATAACATAAGAGACATAAGGAAGAAGACAAACAAGTACCAAATGGGCTTCAAAACCCACTTACAAGACTAACAAATTGAGGCATGCGTATCATGTCAATACCTGTACACTCTCTGGTTGAGAACATTTACCTAAGATATCACAGGAAATGCCCAGAGGACATTGTTTCATTGCTAAATCCAATAAGTTACAAGTCATCAGCAGTACAATTTAACCCACAAGACATGTCTGGGTATATGCCTCCACTGTGGGAGTCTTTGTCCAGGTACATACAACCCTCTAAATATCACAGGAAATGCTAGAGGACATTGCTTCATTGTTAATCCAAGAAGTTACAAGAGAAGTCATCAGAAGTACAATTTAACCCACAAGACATGTCTAGGTATATGTGTCCACCATAGGAGTCTTTGTCCAGGTACATACAACTCTCAAAATCCAGAAAGTCTGATACAAAAGATCATCCACAGATGTACAAATGAGGGATAATCTCTGAAGCAGCACAAGACAGGTGTTGTTGGTCTTCAAGAGATACTTCAAAAAATCAAAGTCATCGGAAAAGAAGTAGAAATTTGCTAAATGGACTCTGCACAATTAGTACCCATGGGGATACCAATACATTGGCTATAAGCACAAGGATCTTAGAAGAACCACAACTGCCTCTAATTGAGCCACTTCAATCCAGGATTCATTTGATCTAATTATAAGCAGGAGATGCTTGATAAATCCCCTGCTTTTGCAGTGCTGAAAAACAGATGCAGCAAAGAAAACCACTGTGAAACCAACATGTATACAAGTGTGTGAAGGTATATAATACCCTTCCGAAACTAAGTTAATCATAGTGGTATCTACACCATGACATTCACACAGAATAGGGGTCCATTATCACCAACCAGGCATCTAATCCTTAAGTGAAACCCAAGTTGTAGAAATTTCTTGAACAATGTTCCCCTAGACAAAGAACAACAAACAAATTTGCAACAGTCTTAATGCTGCAGAAACCTTCTGAAACACCAGTACGTCAGACTCATAGCACCATGAAAACTGCCATTAAGGCTTCCTCTGTGGATGAGGGTTTAGGAGGAGTTTTATTCAACTATAGTTTAGGATGCAGTTATAATGAGCCATAACAAAGGGACTGGACACAGTTCCTCAAACCCTTGAAATTCTGGGAAATTTTCACAAGTATGCAAATAGAAAGCCAGTATTCATATATCTGCAAAATGAGAATTTACAGAAGATAACATCTTCACACTTCACAATACCTTGAATCCAAACCTTTGAGCTTTATGAAACTCTTTCCAAACAAATTGATTGTCTGATCAGATAGATACACAACAACATAAAAAAGTTAGGGTTTAGGTAGGTTTTAATGTAAACCATATACCCTCTCGCACAGCAGGCACATATTTTGACCAGTTCTTGAGAAAAAAAGGACTTTGCAACAAAGACCGAGAACAAAAAGGCCCCGTCTGAATCCTTCAAATCCATTAATTAAAAACGAATTTCAAACCAGCAAATATGTCAATGCCAAATTAGGGTTTCTACACAGCAAAGAACAACAGAATCTCTTCCTCAAGCGTCCTGGCATTTTTTCCCGACAATTTATGGGAGACTCAAAGTGTTGCCATAAAAAGGAATCACAACGAAACTAACCAAAGAATACCCAAATTTCCCTAGAACAAACCTCCAGGTTTTTAAGAGAAAAAAGAAGAACAAGTGGAACAAGGGGGCAAAAAAAGAAAAACCCAGGGAATAGAGGACCCAGATCTAGTGGATTAAGTCACCTCCTTGTTGATTTCGGTCGCCATTCTCAGCTTCCGTGCGAAGGACGCTTCTTCTTCTACAGAATGAGCACCCAAGGTTGATAGGGAGATTATCTCGTTCGAGAAAAAACAGGGTTCACTTGCGTACGCGCAAGAACCCTAATACGTGGATGAAAAATCACTACAGCGCAACCCTAAAGTCTGGATGAAAGCTCACTACCACGCATGCCCTAAAAATCTGTAGGCTTGGAGGGACTGTGGATTTATAGGAGATTTAGAGGATGAAAAGAAGTAGCTTGAATGAAAACACACTACCCCCTAATCCCTACATTGACACTTGCATCAAATGTGCACTTATAGGAGCAAATGAGACTACTTTTTTCAAATTTTCCCCTTTCCCCAGGCTTGAGTAAACTGCCCCCCATGACTCCAATCCTGTTTTGGATGGAGGGCAATTCATCCACCGACTTTGGGTTGGCCAACCACCTGCAACAATTTCATTTTGGGTGGGTTTTTAAGGAAACGTACCCCTTTTTTCTGACCTTTTTTCTTTCAAACCCATTTTACAAACTACCAACCCCATTCTAGGACTTGCAATCCCTCTTCCCCTTCCTACATTTTTGGTGAGCCCAACATTCTAGTGTCAAGTGTCTCCAAGAACAACGCTCACAACTCCATCTCTAGCACCATTGCTTGTTCCATTGTGTCACATCACAAGTTTCATGAGTCATGATTTGACAATAATAATCATGCCAAATTTGCTTTTCATAGGTTCGTATGGAATAGACACAAGTGTCATTCATCTATTTGTACTATTTGAACATCGATGTCGTGTGCCTTGTTTAGACACCAATGTCATATGCATGTTCGTATTGTTTGGACACAAATGTTATGTACCTATTTGTATTGTTTACACATGCACAATTTTCATGTTTAAATAATGCAAAACATTCGTGTGTAAATGATACAAACCCATGAAATAATAGATTCATATGGATTTGGAACGAACCTATGAAGCTTATCAATTTGTGATGCATTGTCATAGCTTGTTCTAACATGAGCTCCATCACACCATTGTTATCGCCTATGTCTCCAGGTACACTATGCACCCTACCCCATTTTATTAGTTTTTTTAATTTTCTTTTACTTTGCATTTGTGTTGCCTTGTACAAAAGACAACAACGAGTAGTTGTGCTACTCATCATCATCTTCTTTGTGTTGTTAAAAGGGGTTTGATATGTAATACCTTCATCATTTTAAAAAGATGGTGGGCTGCAATACCCTCATCATGCTTATGTAAAATTTGTTGAATTTTTTTGCTAGATTTTTTGTAGATTCAATTCCAAACCTATATCCTACGTCTCAAAAGGTTCTTCATCCAATGCAAGATGAACATGGAGATGCAATGGAAGAGAATGAATGGGTTCATGAAGGCTCAAGAGCATGCTGCAAAGTGAATGCATGCAATAATTCTTATGCAGCCAAGTGGCTGCTTTGTAAACATTTGGACCAAACAAATGGCCTTCAAATGCAATTGGATAGATTTGGGCATCCATCTACTAGTCCCGAGGGTTCTAAGTAACAAGACCACACTTCTATGAATGTTTGTATATTGAACAACTTGCATATAAGGCAAAAATAAAATGAAAAAAAGACCTTTGATCGAATAAAAAAAAACCAAATCTAAATGGGATGAACTTCAAACCCAAGCGCAACAAATGCAAAAGCTATGGTGGACCTTGTTGGTATGTTTAACCTTCGACATCACTACTACAAAATGTGGGTGCAATTCATTATCCATATTCAATACACCAATGAATTCACTGCTTCCCCATTAATCCCCATTCATTACAACAAGTGAATTCAATCAAAATCTAGTGAAATCACTTGGCATACAAGGACCCCTTTTGTTGTAGTGCATTTTGTTGGGCATCATTGGCATTCTAACATGGGGGGTGGGGTTCATCCCACAAAGTCCATGGGTGCAACTTAAAAAAGATGACAACCTTGTTGAAA
>Ga0209208_10011248_pt1 | contig 11474 bp, 7 predicted proteins | sample S1TSphfallax_3_FD_187694 | JGI IMG/M metagenome (GOLD analysis project Ga0209208, IMG submission 187694) | Host-associated microbial communities from peat moss isolated from Minnesota, USA - S1T2_Fd - Sphagnum fallax MG (SPAdes) (version 2) | ecosystem: Host-associated > Plants > Peat moss >...
TTTTTTATGATGAAGAGAGGGGATATAAGTGAATAACTTTTTCATAATTGTAAATGTTTATAAATGTTTTGATTTGAAGGTTCATTTGAATGGGATGAAATTGTGAACATATAAAATGTTGGAAGATTATATTTTTTTTTTTCACATTTTCGTGTAATTTTTAATTTTTTTGAAAGTAACAATAACAAGTTTAAAATAAAATAACTTTTGAAAGCTGGTATGCAAAAAGCACCTTTGAATACGAGCGGGTTTGAAATGTGTGACACCTGGCACTTTGAAACCCATGTGAAAATATTTTTCTCAAAGTTTTGAAACCATGCCTGGGTGTAGTGAAAAAAAATAATATATAAAGAAAAAATGAAGGTGAATCTTGTAAATTGTTCTAAAACCCGGACCAAAGGGGTCTCAAAAAAAAAACCCGAGAACCATCCAACATTGGTTTTTTACATTTGATAAAGCCTATGACCTTAGGCTTTACTCTACACTTTCCAACCCCTCAAAGTTGATTGGCTGGCCGGTGCCTTCTTTTCCAAACAATTTAGACTTATCACACCCCGACCATCCACCCCCTCACACCCCCCACCCCCCCGAAAAAGCGCTTCCAAGTTCCACCCCCCGCCTATTTTGGTAGGGTACTTTCTGAAAGAAATGAAGTAGGGACACCGGCCAAGGCACACACTTGGAACTGTTTTCTGTCCTGGAACTGCCGCCCACCTGACCCTACAGGACCGGCGTTTATGACATTCGCGGAATCTTACAAGCGCAAGACCGGCTTTAAGAAGTGGGGAACGGGCCCAGTGTACCGCCCACCGCACCGACCGCCCGCCCTCGTACTTTGATGCCAGAGAATATATCAAAGCGAGGCACCTTTCTTATTGCCTTTGGACCCATGGACCTACCTATCTACCTACCTACCTATCAACCTACCTACCTTTTGTCAGCAAGGCCCTACTTCTGTTGCCTTTTCCTACTCACAATTTTGGAGTGTATCTAGAGGGCACGTTAACAAGTGGAATCTGTCCTCTGCAAATTGTGAGGTGTTTCCCAAAAGCAAAATGCCAACCCTAAACCTACCGAATAGTTACCTTTTCTTCCTCCTACAATGTTGTTAGGTTTTGCATGTACACCATACAACTTGCAAGCTTGAGTTCTAGGAGTTTTTGAATTTGCAAATGGAGTAGCTACATTACCTTGGGTTTCATCACTGGAACAAGAGTTTGCCTTTTGGGGTTTTTTGGAAGCTTCTAAAACTTGGGCAAAACATCCTTCTCCTCATCACTCACATTTACAACATCATCAAAATGGACAATGAGTGGCAATTTTTATAGTCGATATTTCATCCACTCCTTCAAGTACACCGTTAAATTTGACAATTCCTCCAAAGATACAATCAAATCTTTCAAATCAAGGCCAATTTGAAAAAGGTGTGCATGTTATTTTATCTTCTTTGTCCCCAATTTGTAATTGTTTTCATCTTGTTCCACTTGTTTAATGTTTGTTTCCATTTGCATTGCACATTGATGAAACCTATGTTGAGTTATTGTAACTAGGTCCAAACATGGGGCCCCAATCTAGAAATTACTTCCTATGTTATGATAATTATCAAATGTGAATGAAAACAAAATAAAATAAGTATTACAATTATTTAAACTATATAGATGATAGATTTTTAAAAAGAAAATAAGTGATAATTGTACACAAAAAGGAATCATGGATTTTTCCATTACTTAAATTCATTAAGTTTTCAATGAAATTGAACAAAATTGATTGACATGCAACTTGTATGGTTTTAGTAAAAAAAACTAATTGATTAGGAGATTTTTAGTGCAATGGTTTTTAATCATTTTGGATAGTCACATGTTGCATCAAATAATTTAAAATTTTAAAATTACGACATAGATTTATGAGGTCCCAAGTTAATATGACACATTGGATTAAAGTGTCATGTCACAACCTTTCTTTGTTTTTTTTCCAGATCGTGGAATCATGGATTGTATTTTTTTGTGGCAAGTCATTACAAAAATACATGCCATGAATTTTTTTGAAAGATTTTCTTAAAAACATTCATGAACAAAAAGTTTTTTATGTCATTCACAACAACCATAGGTACTTGGTACTTTAATGTATATATACACTATATACATTAATGCACACATCCATCGAGGATTGAACCCAAGAATTCATGAAAATGCACCAACGTTTTAACCACCAAACCACTTCAAAACTTACTTTATTATATTTGGCATGAAAGTTTTTTAAAAATTCAACCTTTAACATATATTTTCATTTTCACAATTTATTCAAATGTTATTTTTTTTACTATATGCATATTTTAAATTTGAAATTTTATTATTATTTTTTCTTTAGAAAAAACCTTTTGTTGATGTTGTTACCCCCTAAAAATGGCCATAAGAATAAACATTATTAAGTAGTCAATATAACCGTTTAATTTTCAAGACCATATCCATTTAGCAACATTAATCATACACTAATACAAATGATGAATTACATGACTTAAAAATAATAATTCAACATATTATTATTATAACACGTATTAATTAATTTAGGACTTAACAAAAGTTCAAAAATGCCAAAACAAAATTTATAATGTTAATGTTTTTTAGTCTTTCAATTTAAAATGACTTGGTGGCCACTAAGACATGGTTGTTAACAAGGAAACTTTAGAGCTTTTGAAGACAAATTTACAATTTGCATCCCAAGTTATACAAATTAAACCTTGTGGACACAATGGGGGGTTTTTTAACTTAAATAAATAAATTTCGAGGATGTTGATTTAATGAAATAAAATTTACAAATATCAAACATACATGATTGGATTGAATCCAAACTAAACCTTGAGGTGTGATGGCCACCAGCCTATAACATAAAAAAAAGAAACTACAACACAATGAAAATCTAAATTACATAACAAGTCTACTTAAAGAAGGGAAGAAGTTACAAAATTTGGAAAAATGTAATACATAATAGCTAAACAAACTTTATTAAATGTTTTAGATACAAATTGAACATGGTGGCCACCAAGTTGTCAAAACACTTCATGTAATTTCTTCAATAGTCTTGAAACAAAAGATCCAATATAATTTTTTTTCTATAAAGCTTAATAAAGGATAGCCTAAATTAGAAGCATAATTTCAAATAAATTGAACCTAGTGGTCAATAGGTTGTCAAAACAATTGAATTAATTTTTCTGAGAGTCATGGAATGAAAATTCTACTTTTCAAAAATCATTTAAAAATAACCCTAAAATAAAGTTTTTATAAAATATGAAAGATATTGTGAAATCCTCTTAGTCTTGTGATTGTCCATGTTCAAATATGCAACAACATTGGCATCATCTTGGAATAAAAAATTGAATGGCCAACATTTTTTACTCCTTTTCAAAGTTGCAAACAACATTACACAATTTAGAATAATAATCTGAATCAACTATAAAGAAAAGTTAATAAAACAAGGGCATATGAAAAGATATAACCATGTAAAAAGTTATGCATAAAAAACTGAATTACAAAATTAGAATAAAATGAAATAATGAAATAAAATGATTAAGAATACTTCATACCCTAAGAGGGTAAGACATTACGAACATTACCATTATCACTAGCCATCAATTAGGTTTTTTGGTCTAAGAGGTGATGAACATAAACATAAACATGTTGAACTACCTTTGGTCATTGCTACAGGGCCCAAGGGCGCATTTTATTAAAACAACAAAATATGTCAACAAAAAAAATTACATTTTCACGATATGATAATGTGATATCCAAATTAAAAGAATTAATTCATGTGCTAAGAATATTAATTTTAGGTTAAATATGAAATACCAAAAAACATAATTGTATCCAAGTGGCTACTAGGTGGTTGCTTAGTGCCCACCAAGCGACACATTGATACCAGAAAAAAAAGAAACAAAATAAAATAGATATTTAACTATGTGCACAAGGCGCTTGGTGACCACTAGGTCACATGTGAACAAAATTATGGAACATAATATGGCAACTTAGAAACATGTTTCTAAAATCAACAATTTTCAAATGAAAAGGTCTAGTCCGCATTTGAGAATGGCCAAGTCATATGGACAAATACATCAAATTAGATTGGAGCTAATTAACCTTGAAAACATAACTAATGAAAAAAATAATGCACCCATGTTAATTCAACATATTAAACTATTAATGCACAATAATTTAACAATAAAGCAATAAATGTTTCACCTCATTTTATTTAAAATTTTAGATTAACCTTGTTACAAAAAGTTTCATTGCATTTCGCAAAACAATGAGCATTCAATTTTTCATATCGGGGGTCACCAAGAAGCATATTCATAATGCAATCGAAAGGATTCAATTCTACAAATTTACAAACCCACATTCTAGATGAATGCAATGATTCCAAGTATGGGAAAATAATGCTAAACAAGTAATTATCATCAGTGGGACTCATAAAAAGTCTTGAAGAAAATGGCATTACAAGGAGGATTAAACATACTTTTGTGAGGCATGTCATCTACTAGCAAAATATTCTTAAAGTCATACCTAGAAAAAGATGAAAGAAATCCTTTAGGTTTTTATGAAAAATAAGTTTGTTAGGCTTTTCCAACAAGAAGCGATCATTTTTGAAGCCAAGAGTCTAGTCTAGTATTTCGAAAGTCAAAAGGAGAACGCCTATTTTTTTGACGATTATGTCCAAGTGCTTCAAAAAGTTCCTTTTCATTACCGATGACCATATGTACACTATGAATTTCTTTACACAAGTGAAAAAAAATTCAAGTTAGGCTTCAAAACAGCAAGGTAAGATTTAATTTGACCTTCACTAGTCGCCACAAAAACACCATTCAAGTTGAAAATCAAATGATAGTCACTCACCTCCACCATAGGTTGGGTTTGCTTAAAAGAACAATAATTCATTCCAATTGTTCACGTTGAGTATTTTCAGCAAAACTAGAAGATGGTGTAAATTCTTGTCCACCATCTTTTGCAAAACTTGAATTCATTGGGTTTTCTTGGTGTGTGTCACTTCCAACACCAAAAGTCATTATAATCTTTTATGAAACAAAATCCGTAGGTGGATTAATTTCAAGCAAGTTGACTTCATCCAAGGTAATTATGCAAACAATTTTGGCTAATTGCATTTCATTTTCAACGCATAAAGACCCACATACAGAAGCCATAACCTATAATTTCAAAAATCAAACATATTTTAGAACAAATGCTCCAAAGATTTTAAAAAACACAATTGAAGAAAGGAAGATTCAACATTATTAAATTCATTCATTTGTACCAAAATAGGATTTTGGGCTCAGTTAGTAAAGGAACAACAAGAAAGTTAATCTTATATGAGATCCTCCCCTGAATACATTGCAAAATTCAATACTTAACACAATTCCAAGTAATGAACTATAAGGCCACATAACCTCCATATAATATTTTCAACACATCATTAAATTCAATATTTTGAAACATATTATCAAATTCAGCTTCAACTCGATTACAAAAAGTTGTTTGACACCATGTTACAAGAAGAAAAAGTTACAATGTTCACCACATGAATTTAAAAGCCATTGAAACTCAAAATCTGCCCTGGTGATTTGTTACGTTGTACCAAAAGGTTTACACTACATAAATGTAAACACGAAGTCACTTGTAGAATGAAGAGCCTCCAAATAGGGAAGGACTTCACCCATCAAGTATTTCAAAGTTACATCTACCCTATCATTCCATTTTTCAACTAACATGACATTTTATATTGGGCTTCACATCGTCTTTACATGATTGTGGTCTATTAGGATGGTGTTTCCAACATGCATACCCAAGATTTTATCAAATAAATGCATAAGGCACTTATGGAAAACCACCATCTTAAGCTTGAAAAAAAAAAGTGGTTATTCTTCTGACATAGTTCAAGACCAACAATTCGTGAAACATCAACATTAAAATTTGTATATTATTTCATTTCACCCAAAAAGAACAGAATCTTGTAAGGCTTACACTTAGTCCAAATATACATTATAAACTATTGAAGACACCTTTGCATGAATTCCTGCAAGTTTAGTTTAGGAATAACATAAGGATTTGATAGATTTTTATACCATTTAGCAACAGTTAAAATGCACAATTTAAAGGATTTTCCTTGTTTTGCAAGAACTCCCTTCAAGCTGAAGACAAAATGAAGGGGCCTCACCTCTGAAGGCTTTAGAAGACCATGACAATAATATTCCGATTCAACATCCATGAGTGCCACATTTTCATCAATAAGTTGACTAGAGTGGACATTAGTTGATACCATCAAAACATTACCTATAAATGACAAGGGTAGATCAAGTTGTAATTCTATGTACACTCCATGCAAAAAAATTAAAATGAAAATACTCTAGAGAAGAAGAGAACTCATTGTTGAATATAATGTTGCTTCCTTCACATTCCCGAGAAAAAAATTTGAGGGTTTGTGCACAAGGTAAAAATTTGCAACCCACAAAACAACATAATTAGTAAACATTAATTTCATTAATAATGGTGTGGCGATAGCCGTGCGATAACCTAAGGCCCTCCACTAATTATTTCCTGGTGGCTACCATGAGATTATGGGTGAAAGGTGCCTTACTATCGTTTCGTGGCCACCATGCAATAGGATGTGAATGGCACCTTATTATCACATAGTGGTTGCTAAGTGATAGGATGTGAAAGGCACATTACTATCGCTTGGCGATCGCCAAATGATAATAATGTGCCTTTCAACCACAATCACCTAATAGTCACTAGGTGATAGTCCATGCCCAGTCATTAACTCCAACTTGGGGGCAACTAGGCAATAGTCGAGCGCCTCTTACTACCTATTGTCTAGTAACCACTAGGCAATAATCCATGATCACACACTATGTTTTTCATAAACTAATTATTGTATAAATGAACCAAACACACAATGTTTTATAAATTTCTTGGGGGCTCCTAGATGTTGTTCAACACAACCTAGTTACATCCCATAGGAATGTTCATTAAAATTATCATGGAAGATGAGTTATTATATTAACAACAAGCAAGCTCAGAGTATAAACATCAAGTCTCAAGCTATATATAATAATATGACTAGAGTGAAATCTAGTCCTCTACATAAATTTCATTGAAGAATTGCACACCATTAAATACTATTCACCCATGCATACAACCTTTACATAATTACAATAATGTACATTCATTAAAATGAATTAAAAGTTAAATGACTTATTCAATCAACTTCTTTTCTACCCACCCCACAAAACTATATGGACCCATAACATATGGTGGAAGTTCGACACCTCGCAATTCTTCACCAACTTTTTGGCTTTCATCTATGTCAACTACACCCAAGGTCGACCTTGATGACAAAATTATAGATGTATTGACCATCAATGTGTTTACGAATGCAAGTGCTTTGTCCTCCTTTCACAAATCTTCTTGATCATGGCCATTCGGTTCTTCAGGCACTTCTTGGTAGGTTTCCAAACTAATCTCTCATGCAAATGGATTCACTTCCAATGTTAGCAAAATTGGACTATCATTGTTTTCTAGATTTCACCCTCAAGATCGACCTTTCTTCCTCACTAGTTGGCTATTATTATTCGAAGCCCTTTTCTTATTTTTACCTCTTGTAACATAACTAGGTTTTTTTTAATCCACCTTTAATGGACTCAGGTGGTTAAATGTCTTAAACTAATTCATGACTTTTTTTCAATAGACACGATGATAACATCATCATCCTCAACATTAGTTTAAGCAGCGTATGTGGTCATCAAAATTAGTTCAAGTGGTTGAGTTCCAACATTTCAAGGTGTGACATCGATTAACGTGCAAAGACACATTAAAGCATCATTTCACAATGGTTTTTTTCGAGATTTTTCGGGATGATTTCAAAAACCTTACATTTATTTTCTTGAAAACCAAAAGCCAAGATTAAACAAAAACATCTATATCCAAGGATATCTATTCAGAAAACATAAAATCATATAGTCAATAAACATAAATTAGACTTACATAATAAACATAGGTCACAACACCTCCACCGAAAATACTCAAACAAACCATGCCACCCAAAATTATAAGCTTCAAAATTTACAATATTACTTCTGAGGAAACCTCGTGTTTGTATAATTGTCGATCTTCTGGAAACACAAAAACTAGGCATTTAATTAATAAGGCAATTTCTTGCTTACAATAATATCAACACCCACATTTGTTCCAATTTTACAAGGGAACAAATATGCGTACATTAGCACATGATTATTTAGTAAAGTCGTTGACAAAAATGGAACCTCTCCTTCTTGTGCCATGTACTACCCAAATTCAAATTGAATCTTGGTGACAAAAATCAACTTGTTCACAGTAGGAAGTAAGGTCTTGAACGATTCTTGGTCACATATGCAAGCAACTATCATAAAATTGCCCTTAGTGTTGAGGAGTCCAATAATAAAAGACTCATAATCAAGGCCCTTCCAAACAATGGGAACATCTTTCATACTATGTGTTGTACAAACGACAACAATGGTCCATGTCACATTGTCCTAGAGGAATGATGCTAATGATTCTTTATTGATAACATCCAATAGGCCTAACATGTTATCAACTTTGTCATACTTGTAATGACTATCCAACAAAATGGCCTTTACTGCAACATCTTTTGCATTACCATTTTGGATCCATTTCTCCAAATAATGTTTAAACCCCAAAGGTGGAGCCTCATATGAGGGGTTCAATTTTGATTTTTTTGAATAGAACCTATCATTGAGCTCCAAGTCCAAAGTAAAGAATAACATCTTGTCGAGGTTGTGATTCTCCTTCAACGTGTGCCATTTGTCATCCAAGTAGGGCTTCTGATTATTGGTCGTTGACTTCGATGACCAAAATGAATCATTTAATTCATTTTGAATAACAACCTTCCTTTTCAGAAGCCTTGCAACCTCATACATGGACTTCAACTTCAACCTCCCTCCTTTGGTTCAACACTCCTTCAGAGTTATTATTTTTGCAAAGAGCCCCCTCACCAACTTTTATAACTAAGTTTCCTTAGGATTTGCCAAATAATTGAAGGCGGATTTGTTAATTGATTTTGATAGACATGCTAATACATCTTTAGATCCATCAAGGTTGTTGCACCTCTCCCATTAAAAGAGGACACTTTGCCACAACTGGAACACTGCATCTGTCAACAATAAGATGTTCATGCATTCCTTTGTGGATTCCACATTCAGCACATGCTTCAATGTCTCCTCAAACTTCTATCCAACATGCAAAATAACAAGAAGGATTGATAATAGAAGTAAAAAAAAGGAATACTACATAACATAATGTGATCTTTTGAACACCTTGTATTCATCAGAGTGTCGAAGAGAAACATCCAAATTTGGATGTGGCCATTCATAAGCATCCCAAATCCGACATGCATGTGCAAGGTTCTCCTTATAAGAAGGCTTTGTTCCAAAGTCACAATCCTTGTTGTTCAAAATTTTTGAGAGGTTGCAAATTCTCACAAAATCCATGTCCCACATGACAATTATTTGGAACTTGCTATAAATCTCTCAAACATGGTCCTTTGTATTGGGATCCTCCACTAGTTCCATGAATGTAATCATATTTTACTACTACATTCCTTCTAATCGTGTTATTTGCATTACAAATAAGCAGGTGTGTCAAAGAAAACAATAATGCAAAGACAATGCACCTTTACTCCAACAATTGTGTGTTGCCCTCCAACAATAAAAAAACTAATGGTTTTGTATATCTTCCCACTTCCTAGGCTTCCATGGCATAATATGCCTTGGACTTTTGGTGTCCTTTGGAATTGCAAATATTGGCATTTTCGTGTCAAACCTATCGTATTGCATAATATTCTTTTTGATTTCGTCCTTATGTATATATGAAAGGGGCCGATATACAATGTTTGGGGGCGCTTTTTTAAATCAATGAACATTGATTGTAACATTCAAAATTTGGTCATTTCCAAGAAGGAAGTAGTCTAAAAGCTCATCTTCTAGCATGTCATCCATCAATCAACACTCCACCACATCAAATCCCTTTTCATCCTTACCTACTACCAGTTTTGTTTAAAAAAATTTCTCTTTTTTACATCTTATTTTTTTCCTTCTATGGTTTTTTTTGCTTGGTGCGACTTGTTTAAGCCCTCAAAGTTAGTCATAGCACTAGTAGAAAATGTCCATTTTGCAATTGGTCCTTGCGACTAATTTTTAGTGCAAGCAACATTTGTAATTAAAATCTTATTAGTCATGTTGGACAAGTCACATTGACATTAGTCGTAAACGATAACAAATTTTGGATGAAAGAAAAAATCAAACAAAATACACTTTCATCCTTTCACTTATCATATACGTATTGTCATTTTCAACTAAGATGCGATTTTTTTGGTGAACTATGGGAACAAGTTATGTGTTGCCACGTGTCCTAGCTTTTAATAATTAAAAATATTTTTTTATTATTTTGAAATAATCTAAAGTGTTTAAATTTATGTTTGGATGGTTTAGATTGTGGCACATGGTGCAATCAAAATTTGCCACATGGCATATTAATTGAATTTGTCCAAATTCAATTTAAATTAATATTTAGGTATGTAGGTTGAACTAGGTACCCACCTACTTATATACCTACTTACCCATCTAGGCTAAAGACCTATTTAGATTTGACCTATTTACCTACCTGGCAAAATACCTACTTAGGTAGTTAGGTAGGTAGATAGGTAGAAAAGTAGGTAGGTAAGTTAGGGAAGTAGGTAGTTAGGTGTAAGTATATGAATTTTTTATTTTATTTTGGGTTAAGTTGTTTTTATTGGTTCATTTGATATGTCCATGTTTTTAAATATGAAAAATGTAAAGACAAAACACCTTATTTATATACTTTTCAAGATGAAAATGAAAGCCAAAACATATGGGATAAACTTTTTAGTTGCAAGTTGTTTGTGAATTAATATATTAAATTTCCATTCTAACTACTACAGTAATTATTATAAAATATAATATAATAAAAATCAGAATAAAAATTAAATATTAGTAATTGATTTTAATCATTGAATAATTAATAATTAGTAAATATTAATCATAAATTTGAAATATAAAAACTTAAAACTATATATTAACATTTCTTGGAAATTATGATAATATAGTAATACCTCATAATTGAATACTTATGATAATAATTTAAAGGTAAGTTGTAACTAGCCTAGGTTAACTATTTTTTATTATATATTATTATGTCACTCCTGCAAGCATTTTGAAAACAACTACCTTCCATAGGATTAAAAAGTAGCAATGAACATTATGTTGAGGAACATGCCTTCCAAATACACCGATCAAAATAAATCCTTCAAGGTCTTTACATCGTGGATGACCCACAATCAATAAGTATCAAAGGGAATTAGGTAGGGAATGTAAGTTGTTACTATGCAAGTAGGTAAGGCACTTGGTGACTACCTGGTAG
>Ga0209208_10011249_pt1 | contig 11473 bp, 5 predicted proteins | sample S1TSphfallax_3_FD_187694 | JGI IMG/M metagenome (GOLD analysis project Ga0209208, IMG submission 187694) | Host-associated microbial communities from peat moss isolated from Minnesota, USA - S1T2_Fd - Sphagnum fallax MG (SPAdes) (version 2) | ecosystem: Host-associated > Plants > Peat moss >...
CAAAAGATTGGCCAAAATTCTGAGTGTCACAGAATTGAAAATAAAAACACTGCTCGCCAAATCCAGCTTTCCTCAGCAGGTAAGAGCCGACGAGCTCTAATTTCTTTTGTGGTGCATGAATGCATCTCATTCTACTAAGTCATGCACTTAAGCATACAGTTGTCAGTTGGTTCCTCATGAAAATGCAGTAAAATGTAACTGAAATCATCTTTTGATGAACATCTTGCTTTCTGGACAAATATTCAGACCTTGTACATACCATGAGGGATTTCTAAAATTTTCTACCCTAAGTAGTAAGGAACTCATGGGCATCCCTTAGTTACCTTTGCTGTTTTCACCAAAAAAACATTGTTTCTAGAAGAGTTCATTTTTCAAATGCATATTTTTTTTCAAAGAAGAAACTTTTGTGAACAGAAATAGAGAATCTGATTAAGTATTGATATTTTGGGCATGGAATCTTCAAAATTAATTAACGTCTCAACTGACATTTGCTGAAGCTGCCCTTGTATATATGGAGTTGTCAAACTATTTAGAGGAATATATTCCAAATAGATTGAAGTGCTTGTGCATAAAAAACGTTAGAGGCGAAATATTTGAAGCTCAGATTTTTTGTGCAAATGTACATAAAGGGAGTGTAAAGAGAGCTCCTTCATGCCCCATTATTGGCCATGTGCAAATCCTAAGCTGGCAATATGTAATTTCGACCAGGTGTTAGCCCAAGTTTTACAATTTTTAAAAAATCAGGGAGAGCTTTGCAAAAACATATTTGGGCAGACACAAAAACTTCAAGCAGATCTGGCAGTATAGGCAGTTCATTAGGGATGTGGGTAGGCGGAATAATCTTTTGACAACCAGTGCATCTGTTTCTAAAGGTTGTAGATCCCTTAAGCTTAGTCTACCAATGTCAGTTATAACCTGATTTTTGCAAGTCTGCTCACAAAATGGTAGGAATTTTCGCTTGAATAATCAAAAACATCATCCCTGATTTGGTACCAAGCTTCATTTACTGAAGGGGAATCCATGTTCTCTCACACTCAGTGTGAACTCTCTAACAAGAGCCCAGCACAGGGTTAAATTGGTAGTTTTAACACTGAAAAACAAAATACACATCTTAAAAGCACATTTTGCATGGTTGATAATTCTCACACCTTGTGCCTAAGGGAGGACCTAACAGCCTACAGTACCCATTTCTAATCATGGGGAATTCCAAATTATAATAGAAGGTTTCTACTTGGATAATTTGGGTTCTAATATAGAGGGTTGTAATATAGTTACATGTCGGGTTAACGTTCTAAATTTTAACCCTCTAAATTATAATAGTAGTGACTGCATGCTTGAAAGGATTGCATCTGAATGTGATAGATCCAAAAAACATTTGCCTTTTGAATGAGGGGGTAAGAAGCAAAATTGTGGAGCTAAACCACAATTTGTTGGATGTGAATGTGCAATTCATTTATGCAATCATCCACTTCTAAAGGTAACTCTTCCTCTACTAGCTAAAGAATTTGAGGCTGAAACAGTTTACATACATGACAGCTTATATCATTTAACAAAACAATAAAATTTCAACTAAACCAGAACTTGCACTGAAACGAAATAAAATGAGCCAAAAATAACAATAATTAGAATAGACTTTTAAAAATAAATGAAGGAGAATCCATTGAATTAACAAAGCACACCAAATTAACAGTGTTTTCATTGCCAATTTTGTGATTTGCCAAAGTCGAGATCAGCCACTTGTGGCTATATACCAGATATGAAAGTTAGTAAAGAAAAACTCTATATGCTTGGTTACCGACTGGAATTGAGCACTAAAAATTGGCATTTTGGAATTTTCGAAATTTTCGAAATGTGATGAATTGGGGCTGAAATTTTCCTTGAATATCCTTCATATCAGGGCTTTTTTCCCATTTTCTTTTTCATATAGGTATTGGCAAACGCTTCCCCCAAAATGGGTAAAATAGTTTAATGTAAAGTAGAAAAGCACATTTTCCCAAAATTTTCTTGATTTTTTGATCAAAAATGGTTAAATAAAGAAAGAAACCTCTGCTTTGTAAGGGAAGAAATCATACTTTTCAGGTCAAACTTGGGCTTGACTGCAGGGCATGGGCTTTGACTCCCCTTGCACTTGATCCTTTCTCTAGTGTGAAACTACTTCTCTCTTTACCAAGTAAACATAAAATTCAAAAATATTAACATTCAATTTAGAGTACATTTTTACAACTTGTTCAAAAAGATTTTTAAAACTACTACAAAATAGCCCCCTCTAAAACCCAAGTAGAAATGCGGTGAATTTTTTTTCAATATATATTTTTTTAATTTGAAGATGTTTTCCTCAAAAATATATATATATATTTAAAAGAACATTCCTTTTTATTCATAGTTTTTTCATTTGTGCAAAAATTCATGCTGTATAAAGGTTGAGTCACTAAGGAAGATGCATTCCTTTATAATTTATCATAACACATGGCAATTATTCTTGTTTGTTGTAATGACATTCAGCATTCTCACAAAAGCTACCAAAAGCCTCCATGCCAATGTCCCCAACAAATGGCCAAAATGAACTAATACTCAACAGTGCACCATGAATGATGGATTCAAACACCTGTGCATGATACAATACTTGATTTCACTAGGTTGAGCTTGTCATATTTCTAAACACAATGGTTAATATAGTTCCATTTTTAACTAATCTACCCTTTTTTAATTCTATATTTCTTATTTTTGTCAAGTCTAGCTGCTAGGCAACAAGTGTGCGGTAGTGGGTAGGAAGGAAGTGATCTGATGAATTTGTTAATGATGAATCTTTCATTATTTTCAAAAGCAATTGAGAAAATCTTGCAAAACTTTACATTTTCATTATAAAATGTGTTTTCACTCCAACATTTTAAAAATTCACAAAAAAACCAAAACATTGGACTAGACTTATAAACCAACAAATTTTCAAATTCCAGATGTTGCGTAGTTGGCTAACATCCCAAGAAGGATTTAATATAAAATGCCCACAAGTTGTTAAAACTTGTTATTACACAACTAGTTCTTTGCAATGTTACATTTTTTTTCGAAGGATTGTGCTCAAGGTCTAAAAAACCAATTCCTCAAGTAACTTTGTCCACTCCCAAGGATAGTCATCATCTTTTCTTAAAAATAAAGTGAAAATCTTCAAATCTTTTTCATTAGGGGGTCAAATCTAACAACAAAAGCGAATATTATGTGACAATCATTTTTCTTTTTAATAAAAAAGTTGGCAAATTTTTCTCAATTTTTTGTTTTGGGAAAAGTTCATTCCAATTTGCTAAGATCTTAGTTTTCATTTTATTGAATTTTGTTAAACAAAATGATGGAATATTCAATAACTCCCACACCATAAATCTAAACAATCTAAAACCGCCTTTTACACCCCTCTTCACGAAGGGATTTCCAACAATACCAATTGTGCAATGGGATGGACTTAGTTTGGGGGATTTCAACATGACAAAAAAAAACAAACTACTTTTCCTAATGGATAGATTTGTCTATTGCCATTTATTTCACATTATTTTCATGTTTTTATTAATCATAGTGTTAAGCTTTTGTGACTCAATGTTATTTAACCTTTTTCCAATTTTGTGATGTCACCAAAGGCTTGATCATCCACAACAAGATTGAGACAAATTTAACTTACATGTGAAATATGAAAGTGAAAGCATTTTAGCATCCTTCTACATTCATTACTAGTGGTAAATCCTTGTATAAAACTTAGTGATTAGATTTTTTTTTTTACACAATTTGGTTAATTTACGCCTTTTTTTTGTCCAAATTCTTTTGCTTACATCAAAATGCAATTTTTTAGGCTTCAAAAAAGGAAAAACTTGGCTGCAATACAACAAGCACTATAGTTATGATAGGTTCAACTCAATGTTATGTTCCATATGATAGGTAGATAATATGTTTTTCCATGTCTAGGATTATAATTGTTTTTTTTTAAATAAGGATTTGATGGGTTTGATTGTGGTACATAGGCTTTGACTCCTTATTCATTTGATCTTCTCTATTGTGTGGAACTCCATTTTACCAAGTAAATATAAAGAGGTGAAAATTTTCTATCCCACAAATTCTTTTCTTCACCTTCTTCATGAGGAGTTCCAAAAGTTTTTTTTGACATTCATTAAAAAGCTTCATTTTTCTTAATCATGTGTTTTTTACATCAAATGGTTTGTGAGGAATTCAAATCAAAACAAGCTTCCATCATTTTATTAGTGTCTTTCATGGGGAAGGTTGGTGTGCTTTGCATGAAAGAACATTTCTTGGCAAAAGTAAAGAAACTTACAAGAGAAATTGATTTTTTTTCCAATTTTGTCATGTGTCATATATGAACATCCTTAGAAAAATTTAACATTCAATGGTGGTAAGTTTTTACAAGTTGTTCAAAAAGTTAAAAAGATGCTACAAAAAAGCACACCCTTTTAAAACCTAAATAATGAACGTTTTGAAAAATAAAATTTATTTTTCAATTTTTTACAACTTTCTACATATATATGGGGAATATGGAAGCTAATATCCCTTTTATTTGTATTTTTGACATTTGTGCAAACTTTCACACGAAATTGTTTTTGAAGAAAATCCATTCTTTTGTTATATTAACATGTAATTATTTTTGTGCAATATTGCTCAACAAATTGTATTTAGTGTATTCTTATTCAATATGTGTTCCACTGTAAGCATAAGTAGTACAAACTTATCAAGCTCACAAAAGGTTCCAAGCAAATTTCTCACCAATGATCGACTAAAGTGAACCATGGCCCACTAGTGTGAAGTAGTAAGTAGGAAAGAATAATTAGTTTAATGAGTTTGTCAATGATGAATCTTGCAAAAATTCAAGTCTTTTAAATAAATAAAAAAAATTTGTTGCAAAAGTTACATCAATTTTGCAAAAATAAAATAAAATAACCAAAACATTGAGTTTATAGGAAGGGACAGAGGGGTGGTATTTAATAGGAGAATATGATTAATAAACATTAATATTCCATGTTGGGTATAAATTCTAATTGAAATAGACATTGAATTCCTTCACTTAAAATAAAAGAATTATATATCTTATTTTACAAATATAAGATTTGCTTATTCCCATTTTTGCATTCACATATAATCATTTTAATACATGAACTTTGCTTCATTCTTGAAGCTAGACAAACAATGTTTAAATTTAGCTTTTAACTATTCATACATGTATTTGGTAGGCCATATTGTCAACAAAATGGTTTGGCCCCATAAAACATAATCCGTAAAGAGCTTGTAATTTGATTTCTACCATTCAATAATAATAAAATTATAAAATACATTATTAAGGGTGTCCAAAGGTTTAATGAAAATGAAATGCATTTAAAGTCATCCCAAGAAGGAATTACATATTAAATATATTATTAAAAAACTTAGAACGAAGCTTGAATAATCATTATTTTTTCATACACACATTGCAGGTCATTTAGAATTTTAATATTACAATGAATTTGATAAGGTTGACATATAAATATGTTCAAAACATTACATTGTCCCATAATTTGTCCCCTTACCATTAGGCCAAGCCAAAAATGGTGATAAATTATTTTCGAAACAAAAATTTCTTGTCGCCAATGAAAAGCACAAGTACAGAGTATGGTCTTTCAAATAGTTCAAGTTGACCAATTGGTCCTTTTCTACTAATGAACATGTGCATTTTGAGTAAAGGCCCAAAACATGTATGTTTTGACCAATCAAGTTAACTAGAATGACTTATTTGACCACGACATCTAATCAAGTTAAACAACCCTACTCAAAACAATCAATGGGTTTAAGTGAACTAAGTAAGAATAAGTAGAGACCTTAACATGTGGTGTAGCATAACAAAATTGTTTGGTCACATTTTGACCTAAGCTTCTTCACCAAATTACTCAACCTAATTTCAACTTTTTTTGTTGGTGCAAAATTTCACCAAAATGTAGAAAAAACAAAATGAACATGAATATTTTTTTGGTATATTCCTTGTTTCAAAAAAAACAATTGCCAAATTTTGAAAACATATTGAAAAATGTTTGCTCAAAGGTTTTTTGAATATTTTATTTCAATTAAGAGTTATTCAAAATTGAGTTATCTAAGGTTTTAGATAGATGTTATGCTAGGTCCTAAATCATGTCAACCCAATTGATTAGCCATAGTGAACTAATACCCACCAACTTTCCATGAAAGATGGATGTTGTGCAATTAAATAATAGTTTACTATTGGGTTCCAATCCCCTAGCTAACCATGGGGGTTACATTTGTTTCCTTTTATTATTAATTTTTCCATTGTCTCTTTGATTAGTGAATGTTTTTCAAATTTCAACCTAAAAAATATGATTTTGATTTATACAAACAGTTTTTCATGCAAAAAATGGAACAAAGTTGTGAAACTTTGAATTTTAAAAAATCCAAAGGGCTAGAGTCTTTTGATATTTTTAAAAAGATAACCAAGAATATAATTTTTTTAAATTACTTTCATATCTATTATGTAGCCAAACTTGGTTCAATTATTTTATGGATGATCATCATTTTGAATACACCACAAAATCTTTGAAAAGAGCCCCTAACCTACCCCCAACAACTTAGAATATGCCATTAATAGATAGTAAAAACAACCTTGACCTATATCCTTGTGTTTTTTGTGGCAAATTTTCACAACCTAGAAAAATACAAGTTGAGAAAATGAAAAAATGAAAAAGATTTGTGATTTTTACAAATTATTTTTGACATTTTTTGAAATAAAAAAATTAAATTAAGCACTTCTAGACCTAGACCTCCCTATGTTGCCACTTGTATCACACTTTTGTAAAAATGCTAGAACCCACCTAGGAAGATGGCTGTTTAATGTTAATAAATCCAAAGGATTCTCACTAGTAGATGTATTTGAGGAATTTGAAAAAACAAACCTCATTACCTCAGCATAAAACATCTAATTACCTAGTATGATAGTCCATTAGTAGCTTTAACACTAATTAAATTATTTGTAGAAATGTTGAAAGTTTCAAAAAACAAAGAAATTGTGAAGGAAAGTAGAGAATCCATAAAAATATTTAATTTCAACATGGAATTTTCATTTATAATTAATTATTGAACAAACCATATTAATTGCTACCTTTATACTATAATACCATTTTCCTATTATGTGTATTTTCATATAACACATATTGCTCACATAATGGATTATGAAGAGGAAACAAGTTTGAGGTTAAACCACAACTCAAACATAATAGGCATCTAGTGGATGATGTGTTGGTGTGTGGGTTCACTATGACCCAAATAACTTAAGTTGCACTTTTACAAAGTTGTAAGTGGTTTTAGTAGGTTCAAATTAAAATATAAATAAAATTTGCATGTTTTTGGGCACATCTTGCTTTTTGGACAAATTTCAAACCTTGTATGTGCATTGTGCAAATTCTCAAATCTTGTACCTTGGAGAATGTACTTGACAATATAGTTGTCAATTTAATTATTAAGTACTATATATTCCAAATTAATTAAATTTCTTGTGAATATAAAAATTTGGGATAGTTGGGTTTTTTGGTCCACTCTATGATATCAAAAAATTGGAAAAAATTTCAAAAAAAACAAAAAGCATACATAGGATAATATATGTTTTTAAAATATTACATTGGATTGTACTCCTTGTTGATGTTATCCTCGCTCTTTAAGGGTAGCTTCTCTTTATTAGGTGAAGTAAGTAGGAATAATTTAATTTCATGTGAGCAATAGGTACACACGATGTTTAAATTGTGCATCTTGATCTAAGGTCCATAAACTTCAATTCAAACTAAGATGACAAAATTGAAACTTGGTTTGGGTACATCACACTAATTGTGATTTATATTAAGTAGTTCATGGGTGCTTTCATACTTTATTTACTTTTTGGAAAACCCTTATTCATTGATCCATCATCAATTTTTTTGGAACATTGGGGCATAATTCCCTCTCCCCCTCCCCTTTTCAAATAGAAAAGAACTAGTATAAGGGTAGCAATTAACATAGTTTGTTCAATAATTAACTATATATGAAAATTCCATGTTGCAATTAAATATTTTTATGGATTCCGTATTTTCTTTCACAATTTTTTTATATTTTGAAATTTTCAACATTTCTACAATTAATTTAATTAATGTTGAAGCTACCAATGGACTATCATATTAAGTAATTAGATGTTTCATGTTTAGATAATGACATTTGCTTTTACAAATTCCTCAACTATGTCTATTAGTGAAAATCCCTTGGATTAATTCACATTAAATGGCCACTTTCCTAGGTGGGTTGTAGCATTTTTACAAAGTGCGATATACAACAAGTGCCAACCTAGGAAGGCCTAGGTCCAGATGTGCTTAATTTAATTATTTTTATTTGAAAAAATGTGAAAAATAATTTGTAAAAATCACAAATCTTTTTCATTTTTTCATATTTTGAATTTGTATTTCCTAGTTTGCAAAAATTTCCCACCAAAAAACACAAGGATATAGGTCAAGGTGTTTTACTACCTATTAATGGCATATTCTAAGTTGTTGGGGATAGGTCAGGGTTTGTTTTGAAAGATTTTGTGATGTAGTCAACGTGATGATCATCCATAAAATAATTGAACCGAATTTGGTTACATAATAGATATGAAAGTAAGGAAAAAAAGAATTCTATATTATTGGTTACCTTTTTAAAATTATCATGAGACTCTAGCCATTTGGAGTTTTTTTAATTCAAAATTTTGCAAATTTGTTCCATTTTTCGCATGAAAAATTGTTTGTATAAATCAAAATCATATTCTTTAGGCTGAAATTTGGAAAATATTTGCTAGTCGAGGAAACAACGGAGTAACAAATAATAGAACAAATATATATATAGCCACCATGGTTAGCTAGGGGATTGGAACCCAATAATAAATTATTTTTTAAATACATAACATCCATCTTTCATGGAAAGTTGGTGGGTATTGGTTCACTATGGCTAATCAATTGTGTTCACATGATTTAGGAGCTAGCATAACGTCTATTTGAAACCCTCAATGGTTCAATTTTGGATGAATGCTAATTGAACTAACATTTTTCAAAAAAACTTTGAGTGCACAATTTTTCAATATGTTTTCAAAATTCAGCAAATTGTTTTTTCAGAAACAAGGAATATGTAAACAAAATATTCATTTTTATTTTTATTTTTTGGATTTTAGTGAAATTTCACCCAAAAAAACTAAGTGGAATAATTTAGTGAGAAAGTTTAAGCCACAATGCGATCAAACAATCATGCCAAGCTACACCACATATTAGGGTTTCTACTTACTTCATTCAAACCCATTGACCATTTTGCGTAGAATTGTTTAATTTCACTAAAAAGCTTCATTTTTCTTGACCATGCCCTTTTTATGTCAAATGGTTTGTGAGGAACTCAAATTAAAAGAAGGTTTGATGCTTTTATTAAGGTTTTTCATGGGGAAGGTTCATGTGCTTTGCATGAAAAAACATTATTGGGAGGAGTACGGAAATTTACAAGGAAGACCAATGTTTTTTCCAAATTTGTCATCTATCATATGTGAGTATCCCTCAAGGAATTTAACATTAAATGGTGGTAGGTTTCTACAAGTTGTTTACAAAGTTTTTAAAAAGTTACAAAAAACAGACCCCCTTTGAAAAACTAAATAATGAGTGTTTTTGAAAAATAAATTCAAATTTTCATTTTTTTTACAAATTTTCCCTTATACATGGGGAATATGGAAAATGATATTCCTTTTATTTTTATTTTTAACATTTGTGCTAACTTTCACACCAAAAAAAAGGTTGAGCAAAATCCTTTAAAAGAAAATATTAACATGTAATTATTCTTGTGCAATATTGTTCAACAAATTGTATTTAATGTACTTTTATTCAACATGTGTTTCAGTATAAACATAAATGGTACAAACTTATCAAGCTCACAAAAAGTTCCAAGCAAATATCACCAATGAATGGCTATAGTGAACCATCACCCATTAATGTGAGGTAATAAGTAGGAAACAATAATTAGTTTAATGAATTTGTCAATGATGAATCTTGCAAAAAATGAAGTATTTTTAATGCAAAATGTATTTTGGTTGCAAAAATAAAATCTAAAAAACCAAATCATTGAATTGGAAGGAAAGAGGGGAGGGTTGGTATTTAATAACAAAGCATTATTTTTAAAAAACTAATATTGGATTTTGGGTATACATTTTAATTGAAATAAACATTGAAATCTTTCATTTAAAATAAAATAACTATACATATTAGTTTACAAATATAATTTGTTTGGCTCATTACCATTTTTGGATTCACATATAATCATTTTAATAGATGAGCCTTGTTTCATTATCAAAGCTAGGCAACCAATGTTACAATTCAACTTTTAACTAATCATACATGTATTTGGTAGGTCATATTATTGAAAAAATAGTTTGGCCCCATAAAACATAGTCCATAAGGAGCTTTTAATTTGATTTCTACGATTCCATAATAACAGATAAATTAAATATATTAATAAGGGTGTTCAAAGGTTTACTTAAAATGAAATGCATTTAAGGTCATCCCAAGAAGGAATTATATATTAAATATATTATAAAGTTTTTGAAAACCAAGCTTGGGTAATCATTATTTTCTCATCCACGCATTGGAGGTCATTAACAATTTTAATAGTACAACAAATTTGATAAGGTTGACATGTAAAATATGTTCAAAACATTAAATTGTCCCATCGTTTGTGCCCCGACCATTATGCCAAGCTAGAAATAATGATATACAATTTTTGAAATAAAAATTTCATGTTGGCTATGAGAAACACTACTACAAAACATGGTTTTTCAAATGGTTCGAGTTGAGTAATTGGTATTCTTTTTACTCTTAAACATGTCCATTTTGATTAAAGCATGTATTTTTCGACAAATCAAATTGATTAGAATCATTTATTTGACCAATACATTTAGCCAAGTTAAATAACCATAATCAACATGGTTAATGGGTTTTAGTCAAACTAGTGGGTGCCCGTGGCCGAAGGCCACTGTGAAGTCCCCTGTGGGTGCCCGTGACCTTCGGCCACTTTGAAGTTTTATTTTTTCTTATCTTTTACTCTTTATTTGGCCCGTGCCCTAGCCGCCCTGCCCTGCCCCCTGCCATGCCGTGCCCCCCCTGCCCTGCCAATGAAACGGGATCCCAATGTTAAAACCCACCGTATTGTGTGAAACGGACCCGGATGTGCAAAGTGCAAACCGGCCATGTCATATCAAAAAAGACCTAGAGATCAGAACTCGGCCGTGTTGTGTGAAACTGCACCCCGATATCAAAACGGGCTCGTGTTGTGTAAAACGGGTTTCAGTGATAAAAACGTCGTTGTGTTGTGTGACAACAGACAGGGGCCATTTTGGAGGACCATGAGCGGAATTATAATATAGAGATAGTCTTTGTTAATTTTGGTACTCCCAGGCCCCAGCCACTCCCACTCTCCC
>Ga0209208_10011250_pt1 | contig 11473 bp, 6 predicted proteins | sample S1TSphfallax_3_FD_187694 | JGI IMG/M metagenome (GOLD analysis project Ga0209208, IMG submission 187694) | Host-associated microbial communities from peat moss isolated from Minnesota, USA - S1T2_Fd - Sphagnum fallax MG (SPAdes) (version 2) | ecosystem: Host-associated > Plants > Peat moss >...
GGTGGATCTCATAACTACAAAACAAAACAAACTACAGTACCTTCCTTCATAGGTAGATTATGTTTTAACACTTACCTTGCTCATGTAGATGGCACATCACCAAAAGAAATTCTAAGACTTTGACAACCCCAACCCAAAAATAAAAGTTTTGTAGTTTTACATGGTCTTTTACATGACCATGTAAAACGACATAAATTTTAATATTTACACAAAAGTCTAAATAAATTTCATTTTGTTATTTAGATTTACACGAAATGTAAGTCCTAAACCATACATATTACACACATAACACTAATAACTATCTATGTAAATGGGCAAGTTACATCGGGAAGCAAGGAATGTGAGAGGTTACTATGTAGATGGGTTAGTAGGTAAGACATCGAGTAGTGGTCACAAGATAGGTAGGTAGGTAGATGCATATTGGCAAGGGTTAGTTGTGTGAGATTAGAGGATATTGATTTTTGGTCACCAAAAAGAGTGGGAGTCACCAATAACTGAAAAGTCAGACTCTTTTCATAACTCTACTTGTAGTTGTTCATGACAGTTGATGGCAACCTCGCCACTTGTGTGGATGTAATAGAGTGGCTGTTTTAAATGTGTGTTATGTAAAAGCATTTAAATGTGAAGGACAACTCCTATCAACACTGGCCTTCACTCATTTGACTCAGACTAGCCTCTCTATAAAAACCAATCACAAACAAATTATACATCTAGAATTTCAAGATTTAAAATTGACATGTATGATTATCATAGGACTTTTACCATTTCAGCAACAGACTGCCGAATAATTAGTTAAATTTTAAATCTTAACTACGGCATTTGGTTTTTTAATTACCAAATTTTCAGTAGGTAATCGATATACAAAATAATAAACAAGTTGTTTTTAATGCTACAGAATGGTCTAGTGTGTTTAGACTGCCTCAGTTTTAAAAAAGCTGTCCTTAAAGGTCTGCAGTTTCAAACCTGACAGTGAAAACTTGGATTTTCACAAAATTTGGCACAAATTAGAAATGATTTTTCCAAAGTTTGGCGAAACGAAAAATTAATTTAATTTATGCCAAAATGGTAAAGATACTAAGATATTATTCTTACAGTTTGTATAAACATGTGAATAAGGAAATATTAGGAGTCAATCATTCCTTTTCTTTGAACCCTTTCTATTTGAGATAAATCCCAACATCAAGACCAACAAGTGCTATTCAATCCAACATCTATGAAGCCTTTATAGCAAGTTTGTAACTACTAGAAGCACCACGGCTCACTACATTACAAGTTAATGTAGCTCTAAATTAGGGCTTTTCATGTTTTAAATATGATGAATGTATAGTTATGGGATCACATTTGTTTTCAATATTGACGGTTTGAGCATTGAATGATGATTGATCCACATAGGTTTAGGGTTTAACGTTCAGGGACACTCAAGTGCAAGGTGAAAAGAAAAGTCACATTTGTTTTTGGCTCCCAGACAAGCTTGGTGAAGGCTACATTGAAGAATGTAAGATGATTGTTCTATGGTGGAATTTGGTGTGATATAATTATCTTTGTTCTTTTTGGAGATGGAGATTGTGGTGGAGGATACGGTTACTTTCATGGAAAGGCATGGCAAAGTGGACAAGAAGGAAATGTGGGATAGGATAAGAGGTGATTCAAGGATAGACAACGAGGTTTTCTTTTGTTGCTAGCTACTAAAAACATGTTGGAGCTAAGAAATATCCTTTTTTTTTCTTTTGATTTTGGTATTCTATGCATATAAGAATGCTCATAGTAGTTTTATATTTCTATTTGAATTTTTCAAATTGGTTCCAATATAAATGGAAAATTAAGGCAAAATGTAGGAATAGATTTAGATGTTTCAAGGTAGAAGCATGATTGGAAATGATGATAATCTCTAAGGGGTTTGTGACATCGTCCAATGTATTTCCTTATCTCAAGTTAATATATTGGAAAGATTGATGTGTTGTGTTTTTTTAAGTTGAATTATTGAGTGATGGAAAGTGGGACCTATGATTTCGAGAACTCCAGATGAAGCTTGAATTTAAAATGTTGATGTTGTAACATTGTCAAGAGAATTCTCTTCATTCTTTCAAATTGTAATGAAGTTTAGTGCAACGTTTATTTTTGTCAAGGATTCCAAGGTTATGGGATTGGAGTTGGGAAAATATTTACTTATCCATTAGGTGTAGTGTTGTTAGTAGACTAGTTTTGTGTGTTAGTGGAAATCTGATGTGATTGAACTACATGTTGAAAAAACTTTTTGACTAGATTCTAGTGTACAATGCATGGTGGAGTTAATGTGTCAAGGAAACCATAGTGAAAACCATGATAGATCAAGAAAAGGAATTCAACACAATTTAATCCAACATGTGCATCTAGATTTGACTAGATTGTTAAGGTGGTATGATTACTAGATTGTCAACAATGTTTTTGGCAAGTTATTGCCACATAATAAAGATCATTTTTTAGGTTTGTTATTTGGTAATGCATTATTGAAACATTTTTGGGTTTTACACCCTTTCTTTTGTTCACATTATAACCTCTCAAATTGAATGTCGCAACCCCATTTTTGGAAAAGTGTGAGGATGACACTCACACTCCTGAAATGGGGACTTGGGAGTCCTTAGGGACTCTCAAAATTTCAAAGTTCGATTTCAAGGGTCAAAACACCTTGCCTTGAGGCGTTCTTCATGTCATTGGAAAGCTATTGAAGTGTAGATTTCGAAAATGGCCTCGCATGAACCATTTGGACATCTGCAACACAAGTTATAGCAAAAAGAAGGGTCGGGAATCAAATTGGCAATTTGACTCCCGACCACTAAAAGTCAAGAATCGACCCGACCCCGTGGTGTGCAGGTGAAGTGTGACACATTGTTGGAAAGCTCTCAAGGAGAGCTACAAGTTTGCTTCAGACCTCATCCCAATCGGAGGTCTGAGAAAAATGTTATGAACTCACAAAGTCCCAGGAGTCCAAATCGGGACAATTTCAGGACTCCTCCTTAGGAGTCCCGGGACAAAAAGTCATTCGGATGTGGGTGCCGCGGAGTAACATAGAAAATACTATATGGGGGAAGGTGGTGGCTTCCCCTGAGTCCGGGCCATGGTGAATATTGTGAGTCCAGAGTTGCTCATGGCTTGTCCTAGCACCAAGGGTGCTCCCGAATATGAACTAACCAACTTGTTGGTTGGCTTGATGCAAGTTCGAATAAGTAACTAAAGCTTGTCCCTCTTCCTAGTCCCATCCCAGAGCTCCAACACGCCCCTCTAACCCTTTAATGTTGAGAGCTGGGAACGTACCCTCAAGTCCCCACAATTCTGTTGTTTTAGAAACCAAGGCCCATCTTGGGCCTAACTTGGGACTTGGGAGCGCGTCATTGAAACCTTTATTGGAAACATCCAAATACTTCCTACTTTATATATTTGGGAATAAACCATGGGGCAAGGTGAAATCATGGTGTGAATTAAGGTGATTAGCCATAAGCATTTCAAATTTTAAATCAAGACATCAAGACCTTTTGGCTTGGGACTAAGATAAAATGAATGTGATGTTTTTTACATTGAGTTTGTTGTATTATATGTTTACATTGTTTTCAAAGAATCTTTATTTAAATGTCTTTCAAACTAAAAGATTGGTTAGATTATAATTTGTTATCCTTTGGGTTTGAAGGTCAAAAAGGCTTCAATTTTAACCAATTTGGAAAAGGACTTTCAATTTTGACCATTAGTCATTGGAAGGTACCTTCTTTATTCACTTCAAAACTAATTACAACTCATTTTATAAAGATAATACCATTATCATTATAGCATTTTCATCAATATAAACATTCAACATATGCAATATGAATATTGGATCCATGGGCCAAATCCATTAGATAGATGGATTTATTTGTAAAAAACTTCAAATTGGGACTATAAGGCTGAGTTTGACTTTCTTATCCTTCTTTCATCCCCAAATTGATTATAGTTGTGATGTGAACAAAAGTGGGTACCATTTCACAAATTTGGGTATGGTTCAAAAGATTTGTAGGATGATATTCTAACAAGGCATGATTTTATCAAGAATAACAACATCAAATAAGGGCCAAGTTAAGCAAATCCACAACTGGGGGTGGAATTTCTCTAAGGATCAATTTAAGTGAAAAAATAAAATTTGTCCCTTTGAAGTGATTTACAAATGTCACACACTACCATATTAGCACCTATAACTATAATTGATCACACACATAAACAAAATAACATAAATCACCTTGATTGGTGCTTAACCCTCCAAACACAAAAGATATACTTATTTTAAAATAGCAAAAATTTAAGCCCAAAACACACAAACAAAATCCACACAACAATGTGCACAAACAAACCCACATAAAAATGCAAAAAACCTACAACAAAAAACCTTATGTGTTTTAGAATATCAACTCACCAAAAATGATTTGAGAACACACAACTTGGGATTATATCCCAAACACAAAATATTTCAAACCCAATTCACATTTGAACTAGATCCAAACTAAAACACAATTAACTACATGAACCCAACTTAACATTAACCTAATTAGGAATCAAGATTTAATTGAGTAATTAAACTAACATTCCTAACACACATGATTCTATAATGTTAGTACTAATGTTGGTTGGGTCTTGGCTTTTTTGAGGCCATTGGGTCTATTAGGTTTAGGGTTTTTTATTGAAAGGAAAACCTTTTTGTTCTAAATTTAGTAAATATTTTCAAAAAAATAAAACCAATTGACTCAAAGGCTCAATAAAAAAAAACTTTAACCAATGAGTTCAATTTTAACAAGTCTAATATTTATAAAACCTTCCTACTCCAATTTTAGGATGGGTCCAATTTTAATCTCTAGTGAGGTGAGACAACATACACCCAAGAAGCCCAATTTTCTACCTTTGTTGAGGGATGGGGGAAAGGGAAGGAAAGATTTTTATCCCATAATCCTTTGCCCACACTTTCATTACTATAACTTATATAAATAGGTGAAAGGAAAGAATTGTGAAGAATATTTTTTAGGATGTACGAAGGCTAAACCATTAACAAATAGACTTTGGGTGGAATGGTCTTGTAAGCTCATAAGGCTAAGACCTTTTAAAAAGGGGCTTTAAAACCCACATGCCAATTCTAAGGTTGAATACAGTTGACCTTGGCATTTCCTAGGTTAGGTCCAAGCCTTGCAACTTGAGGCCTAACCCAAGGTGTATATTGTGAAGGTTTTTGTCCCATGTTTAGTAGTCTCTCGCTTAAGTACGCACCCATTTAAGTACACATTTTTTGGCAAAAAAATTAGGGTTCAAGATTTATTAATTGAACTTGTCATTAATCGTCATTTGGCGTAAGTTTTGAAGTTTTTTGCATTTGGCTTTGAGGTCGACCGTTCGGATCTTGCTTTGAAATGATTTAAACGATTTCTTAAGGTCATCAAATGTTTCCTCTGCTTCTGTTTGAACTTCAAGGCAGAGCAGTTGATCTTCAATGTTGAGAACCTGCTTATAAAGAGAGTCGAAACCTTGGAATATAACTTTGTTTTCTAAACCATTAATGTTCATTGAGACACTTTCCGTTTGGTTTCTTTGACATTGTAGTGATACGCAAGCTATTTGAGAGCGACAAATCTAAAGTATGCACCTACCGACTAAATATGCACAAACCACGCAGGTTCAAGTTGCGTACTTAAGTGGAGACTATTGTATACCCATCAAATCACATGTTCATAAAATTGGACCCAAACACATCTAGAAATCTAGAATTGGCCAACATTAGTTAGTGCCCCTAAAGAGGTCGCTACTTGTAAATTTTAGGAAGCACATAAGATAAAAGGGTATTTTCTTATATTGCTATGAAATAATGGCATATTTTAAGCATATTTTAGCTATATATATTATCATAAAAATTTATAGGAACCCTATTTACATTAAACAACTTAAAATTTTTTCAATAAATTATAACTTCTTTTTTTTACACATCTTTTGGAATAAAATGGAAATGACCCCCCTAGGTTAACTATTAATGTCTTATCACATATAAAAAATACCACATATCCATATGGCCCTTTGACATGTGTCTCCCATATGGAAACCACCTTCAACACGCAATTTTTAATTGATGAAATTAAATTCACCCATATTTGTTATCTCAATTAACTAGAATGATGGAAGGTATTACATAAATCTATGAACTCTTGTCAAAGATATAGACTTATCATGGATTTTAAGATGTTGATATTACAACTATCATGAACCCCAAATCTTGGCATGTGTATATATATGTGTAATTATAGGAAACTTTGGATGAACATCTAATGACCACATTGGGTTTCACAAATGAACAATTTTAAACCATGTCTATATACAAACAGTGAAGTGATATAGAAAATATTCACAAATATACAAGGTATGTGGAATAGGCTTATGACTAGGGGTAAAGAAAAACCCATTTGCTAATGCAATTGTGCAAATGCAAACCTTGAATTATTTTGAGGAGTTTAAATCTTTAATAAATTAGCACTTAAATGTTGACAGTTGTAGTAGCTCATTAGAGCCTCTTATGCTTGTGTCTACATGAAAAACTTTGTTGTCTCTTAAATTGTTAAAATCAATGCCTTGCATTGTTTTCAAAAGTTTCCTTGGAATTATTACTTAGATGTTGCATGCAAATTAAGACATGAAAATTACATAACTTTTGGATTGTCTTAACATATTGGACTTTTGAAGGATTACCACAATATGTGAAAAGATTAAATTGAACTAATATTTTAAGATTTAACTATAGGGTATAGTCATATGGTATAGTCATATTGTGTGAATCATAGCTCCTACCACATACCATTACTTTGAAAACTAAGGTTTTTGTCCTCCTTGTCTTGTCCTTTGCCATTCTTCAAATTTTGAAATGAAAGGAAAATTGTTTAATGTAAAAATGTTTCTAAAAACATGCCAACCACCATATAGGTAATTACACATTTAGTTTGTTTCATGAAGGAAAATGTGAAAAAGGTTTATCCATCCTTTGAAATTTAAATTACATTTATCTCTACTAGTTTAAAATACTCTAACATAGAGCTCTACAACATTTTGGAAATTAAAATTGAAAGAATAAAACACATATGTATTATTGGGTTTTCTAAAAATGGTGATTAATGGCAATTTGGCACCATTGGCCTTCATTATGCATTACAATACTCCAACATAGAGCTTTGCAAAACTTTTGAAATTTTTAATTGAAAAAGTGTGTCACCCATCTATGTTAGTACATGTTTGCCTTAAATGGTGATTAAACTACATGGTGAAGGCAACATTGGCCTTCATCATGCATTTGAAGGTGCTAGATTCTATTTCATGGGGTCATAATATATTCAATCGCTATTCATCACAATAGTGTCTTTTAATAAGTAGGAAATGTTTTTCAAAATTCTTCTCAACATTTGCTCATAGTTAATACTATGAATACACCATTAACATTTTTTCCATCTAGTAGAAATCTATTTGTCAACTCGCAAGATATTAATCTATGTATGCAGCCCTTGCACAATAACATGGAAATACTTAGCAATTCATGAAACAAATTTGCTTCAACAAATGAATGAAGCATATGAAGGAGATGATTCAAATATACTAAATACAATGTACATGTGTGGAGCACCTTCACTTTTTTAACAATGGAATTACAAACCTCCAAAATGATTTGTGCAAATCTCCTAATGACAAGTTGTAGGTAGATGGCATTGTAGTGGTCTTCACCACATTGAAATGCTAAGTATTCAACATATTAAAAATTGAATCCAAAAATTTGCAATCCATTGCAAAGAAATAGTGTCATGTTTACATACCATTAAGTCCTTAAAATATTTGGAAACATCCAACACAAAAATGTTTTGATATAATTTTTATAATTATAAAATTGGCCGTAACACACAAGTTTGATATCACAACATAATAATTGTAAGCATGTATGTACTATTGCAAGAACTTGATACGAACTTGATTAAAGGATGACGCACTCCCAAGTCCCGGGGTGAACCCACTTGAGGGTTCACCAAAGTGTAGTTGCGGAAAGTTGGGACTCGGAAGGTGCTCCCGACTTCCAGCACTATAGAGGGGTAGAAGGGCGTGCTAGAAGTCCCGGGATTAGACTAGGAAGAGGGACTAGTAGATCAAGCTTGAATCTGCATCAAAACAAACCACAATGTGGTTAGTTCACATTCCGGGACACCCTTGGGTGTTGGGACAAGCCACGGGCACTTTGGATCACAAGACTCACCACGGCCTGGACTCGGGGGAAGCCACCACCTTATATAGTATTCTCTACAATGCTCCGCTGAGGCTACATCCAAATGGCTCTTTTTCCCGGGACTCCCAAGTTGGAGTCCTGAAATTGTCCCGAAATTGTCCCGGTTGGAGTCCCGGGACTTTGGGAGCTCATAACGCCCAACTTCCAAATCTGATCGCGACGAGGTCTAAACCAAAGTTGTAGCCCTTGTTGAGATCTTTCCCACGACATCTCGCACTCTCAATTCGGAGGTCGGGAAGAGGTCGATTCCCGACTTTTAGTGGTCGGGAGTCAAACTGCCAATTTGACTCCCGGCCTTTCTTTTGCCCATAACTTGGGTTACAGATGTCCAAATGGCCAATTCGAGGCCATTTTCGATATCTACGCTTCAAGACCTTTCCAATGACACCAAGAACACCTCAATGCGAGGTGTTTCGGGCCTTGCTGTCGAACCCTAAACATTCGAGAGTCCCGGAGGACTCCAAGTCTCCAACTTTGGGAGTGTTGGGTTTCACCCCCACACTTGGCCAAAGTGGGGTTGCAACAGAGGATCACATTAATTTTGGCAAGGGAAGCAAGTTAAAGGAGGTCAAGTAACAAAAAAAATTCCCACACTTGACAATTTGTGCCACTTGATGCACTTCATTAGTCTCTATATAGCATCTTGGCCAATCACAATCTCTACTTCAAGATGATGTTTTTGGATAGGGAAAACATATTGATCCACCTATATTGTATGTTTTTTAGAAATTTTCCTCCTTTAATGTGTAGCAACTAAGCTTGTTTCATAATTTTGATATGAAGATTTGAGAAGGCATACAAGGAATCAAAAACTGAATGAAATATTTTATTGTAGAAACCAAAAGAAAGTGTGTGAAAATTTAAACAACTACGTTAGTGTGATGGTTCATGGAATGGATTCCCTCCATATGAAGTGAGTAATCATCTTTGATCTTCTTTATTATTCCATTCAAAAATGTGTGCCAATGCAAAGTCTAAACACACATCAAATGCATTTTGAATATAAATAGCAACTAATAGAAGTTTTAAAAATGAGTAAATGTATCCTAAAATGGCTCATTTTTTGGAAAGAACAAAAGTCCATATAACTCCATTCTACATTGTTAAATTTGTAACTTTTTGTGTTATCATTGGTTAAAGGGTAATAAAGTCCATGTATCAAAAACAATAAAGTCCATATTAATACTAGACCAAGTAGATATTCCAAATATACGCACCTTTGGGGAAAAAAATCAAAAATTGAGGGAAAATACCTATGTTAGGGCTTATGAAATATGGTTCAATTATAACTATTAAAAAGTCCCTACTTAACATTTGGCTAGGATTTTTGAAAAAAATATTTCACATAAAGTTTATTATTTGATGTTACATCACATATTGAATCACTAGAAATAATTTGGAATGGAATTCAATAGGAGTTGTTCAATTTTCCACCATTATAGATAACCAACTTATTCATATTTTTGAACTTGAAAAGTTTGTTATTAAAAATGGGTGTACTTTTAATAAAAAATAATTACATAGATGTTTGCAAAATCAAGTTATTAATATGTAATCAATTGCTTATTGCCAATTTAATAAATTTTATTACTTGTTATAGGTGTTAAAAAAAAAGGCTATTGAGTTTAACAATACATGCCATCCCACTATTCAATTGAAAGTTTGTGAGTAAATCAATAATAGGTAGTAGAGTTCAAATGAAAAAATGTTTGTGTGATAATCACATCACCACCTTTTTTGTTCACAAGACTTTGAAAGACCACCATTATTCATCATTGCATCCAATGTCAATTTGGTCAAGTTATTTGCCACACTCCACTAAAATTATTATAGGCATAGTGTACACCATCAATGATTATTAGGAAAAGGGATTACAAGTAGAAATAATAATCTAGATTTGAAATAAGTTAGCCCATTTGATAGTTGGTTGAATATACTAGTGTTGGATGGTTCTCATATTTTTGAAAGAATCATCGGTTTTGGTTCTCTTAAGAGTTAAAAGATAATCAATCTAGTTTTTGAATTAGTTTTTTTGTCAAAATCTAATACCTTGGTCGGTTTTCAAATTATAATCAAAATAAGAAGTGTTGGTTTTCAAACCAATTTTTGAAGTAGGTCAGTTCTCACCTAAATGAGGTTTGAACTCAAGATCTTTTCGAAATAGACTTAAATATTAAGCATAAAGTTAGACATAAGCAAAAAACTATGATTTTTTTTATTGAATGATCATTTCTCTTGGTTTTTAAGTTAAAACCATTGACATGTATAAACTTTAAATCTAAAGTTCAACTTTCCTTTGCACATATGAAGTGTTGTGATGTAGTGGTTAATGTTTTCTAAGATTTCTAAAATGTCTTGGGTTCAAACCTTGTAATGATAAAGACAAATGAATCTATTTATTTGGGTTTTCTCTAAACTTATACAATTATGTGAATTGACCTTTAGGGTTCACTTGATAATCTTCACGTGTATCATCTTTGAGCCTATGTTGTACCTAACCAATTGTCAAAGTGCCAATTCTCACTCAAAAATGTGAACAATTTATTTTTAATGCAAGATTTTTTTTTTAAATCAATGGATTGTTGATAACCGCTCAACACTAGGATATACCTATCTGATTACACAATGTTAACCAAACAATGTCCTTACTAAAATCGGCTTTACCAAAAAGGGTTGTCAAATAAATTATTTGACTAAAATCTTGTTGATTTTTACACCTATCAAAATATTGTCTTACCAATTGTGGGCTAACTAAAATCCCTCATGTTATTGTTGACCCTACAAATGGTTATCTAATTGCCTTACCAACATGGAGTTAGTTGTAGCCACCAAACCCATTGTGGACGAATATAAAATGAAAAATAACAAAAAAACAAATGTGTTTAAACTATGGTTGTAGTGAGATAGAGTGCAATAGGATCTTCAAGCCTACCCATGGTGTGTATTATTAGTAGCAATGCATACATGACACTTTATATATGTGATTTGTATATGATTTCAATCTCTCTTATATAATTACAACAGTGTGTCTGTATGTCCGTCTGTCCGTCCGACGACGGTTTCGCGTTTTAATTGACGCGACGAAACCGGCCCGGACAGTCGAATTCCGAGACCGGGAACCGGCCTGGACAGTCAGATTCCAAAAACGAGAACCAGTCCGGACTGAGAACGGGCGGCCAGACA
>Ga0209208_10011251_pt1 | contig 11472 bp, 8 predicted proteins | sample S1TSphfallax_3_FD_187694 | JGI IMG/M metagenome (GOLD analysis project Ga0209208, IMG submission 187694) | Host-associated microbial communities from peat moss isolated from Minnesota, USA - S1T2_Fd - Sphagnum fallax MG (SPAdes) (version 2) | ecosystem: Host-associated > Plants > Peat moss >...
TATACGCTAAGCTATAAAAGTGTGAATTCAACAAGTCCTTAGTGGAGTTCCTCAGCTACATGATCTTTCTAGATGGCATTTCCATGGACAAGTCAAAGGTCGAGACCATCCAGTGTTGGGCTACTCCATCCTCGGTCAAGGATGTTCAACGCTTTTTGGGGTTTGCCAATTTCTACCGTTGGTTTATCAAAGGCTATTCCAAGATCACAACATTGTTGACAGCCCTGACTTGCAAGGACAAGCCCTTCTTGTGGAATCCAAAGGCCCAGGTTGCTTTTGACATTCTCAAGATGGCATTCACCTCTACATCGGTCCTAATACATCCCAACCTTGCCAAGCCATTCATTGTGGAAACGGACACTTCGGATTTTGCCTTGGGAACTATCCTATCTCAATTTGGATTAGATGGGTTGTTGCATCCAATTGCTTTCTATTCACGGAAGTTGACTAGTGCAGAAATCAACTACCAGGTCTATGATAAGGAACTCTTGACAATCATCACGACATTCGAGCAATGGAGAGCGTATCTTGTCGGAGTTCAGCATCGAGTCCAAGTTCTAACAAATCACAAGAATCTCTTGTATTTCATGACTACTCGGACCTTGAATTGTTGCCAAGCACACTAGTCTATCTTCTTAGTTGACTTTGACTTTGAGATTTAGTATCGGCATGGTGCCCAGCAATGGAAGGCTAACATGCTATCTCACCACTCAAAATATGAGCTTTGAAAGGGGGATGAAGCCTATGGCTAGCAGACCCGGACCTTACTCAAGCCCGAGCAATTTCGAGTTGTAGCAACAATCAGCACCCTCCTAGATTCATACCTTGTTAAGGACATCAAGATGGCAACTGAGGAAGATACCTGGGCTACCAGCATCAAGAGAGAACTCTAGGAACGACCAAGGAACCCAAATCGTAACGATCTGGATCAGTTTGAGCAACAAGACGGACTTCTCTTTTGAAACAACCTGATCTATGTACCCGAAGGTCCTATACGCCTAAAGATCTTGAGAGAATGCCACGACAACACCTTGGCCGGTCACTTCGAAATGGCATGGACTCACGAACTAGTGTTAAGGAATTATTGGTGGCCCAAGATGAACAGGCTGATACAAGAGTATGTCAAGTCTTGTGATACCTGTGTTCGATCCAAGGCTCCTAGGCATTGCCCGTTTGGACTCCTACGGCCCCTATCGATTCCCAACCGACCCTGGGGATCTATCACAATGGACTTCATCACAGACCTCCCTACTATCAAAGCCAAGGATTCAATCCTGGTTGTGGTCGATCATCTCACCAAGATGGCCCATTTCACCCCTTGTTCCAAATTGATCATAGCAGAAGAGACAACTCAGTCGATTTTGGAGAGGATTATCCGATTGCATGGACTCCCTGAGGAAATTGTGTCCAACAAAGGCCCTTAGTTTGCATCCAAGTTCTGGCGGCACCTATTCGAGCTCCTTGGAATCAACATCCGGCTATCCTTAGCTTTCCATTTCGAGACAAATGGACAAATTGAACGGACAAATCGGACACTTGAGCAATACCTCCGTTGCATTGTGAACTACCAATAGGATGACTGGTTGGCCCTGCTATCTCAAGCAGAGTTTACTTATAACAACAAAACGCATACATCGACTGGTGTTAGTCCATTCTTTGCCAACTACGGCTTTCATCCCCAGTTCAGCCTTGAAATTCTTGGAGATTCGATAAACCCCTTGGCTGAAAAGAGGGCAAAGAGGCTTGGACAGGTTCAATAGGACCTTATGGCGGAGCTCAAGATGACACATGAGTGGCAAAAGAAGCAAGCAGATCGCCGACGCAAGGACCATCCAAACTTCAAGGTTGGAGACAAGGTCTGGCTTCTCAGAAATAACATTGTTACCACCTGCCCATGTGCCAAGTTGGATTACAAGCGCCTTGGACCTTTCATCGCCAAACTTGTCAATCTAGTGGCTTGTCGGTTGGAGCTTCCACCCCAGTTCAAGATCCACAATGTTTTCCATGTCTCTTTGCTTGAGCCCTATCATGAAACCCAGATCCCATAACGTATTGAGAACCCCTAGCTCCAGTCGAAATTGAAGGTCAAGAAGAGTTTGAAGTTTAGGAGGTCCTGGACTCCAAAAGGACTTGTGGAAAGCTCTTGTACCTTGTCTTTTGGCGAGGTTACCCTCCTTCTGAAGCTAGTTGGGAGCATGTTGAAAACCTAGTTCATGCCCAAGACTTAGTTAATTGGTTCCACCAACGGTATCCTAACAAACTGGCTCCATCTGGAAGATGTTGCTTGAGGAGGGGATAATGTCATGGCCTGGATCCAACAACACAAAAGTAAGATAGATTGGTCTTAGCTATGCTGCCATGTTTCAGCGTTTCAGCGGCACAACCACGTCTTGGCATCTTGACGGTGCAACCACGTCTTAGCATCTTTCGGCGTAGGCCATCAAAGATGATATAGTATAGGATGGTTCAGGGTTATAAAAGGAGATGGTCTGGGGGACAACCCTCTAATAGATCAACACCAGTTGATGGATCAATAGAGCTCCTAGTCCTCTAGTATTGCCCTGTCTTGTCTTGTCTTGTCTTGTATTTCCCCGCTTGGTTGTAGCCAGGCTTCCTTGCCTTGCTTCGCCCTAGTCCGGTCCATAACAACCATTGGACACCACATGGCATCTTTTCAACTTGATTTGTGATTATAAATCCTAGTCACAAATGCACATGTAATCAAATGTGAAAAGAATGAATTGACCAATGAAATTGTTAGATTTAATGGTCTAATTGTTTTCCCTTAACTTTCTTCAATGAACTAACCATTAAATGTGTAGTAAGGTTTGGTGGGTTTATGAAAATTTCAATGGTCCCATGGCAATTAATGGTAGAAATAGGGTTAAGTAATAGGTAATATGTATGTGGCTAAATAGTCTAGGTATTTTATCATGTTGATATGTCATAATGTTTTAACAAATATATATAATGTAAATCGTTATTATTTATATATATATAGCTAGAACATTTTTTTAATTTCAAGAACATGAACATGAATGAAAAATAAAGGTTAAAAGGATGATTTTTTTCATATTATTTAACTTGCAATTGGCTTTTCAAAGCACCATACTTCTTGGCAAGTAAAAACCTTATTGGACTAATATATGTTGCTTTAATCGTCAATTACCTAGTATCTTGAACACTAAAAAAGGTTGATTTTATTATACACTTTGGCAAGATCCAATTAATTGAATTTTGTTTTTTCTCCCTTATGTCCTTACTTTGTTTTCATTTTAGACCTTCCATGACACCTCCTATCAAGTCAACACCTAAGTCACATTTATTTATGAAGGAAGGTTGTTTGTTTGTGACATTGAGATTTCCCAAACCATGGTGTTTCTTGCCATGCTCTTAGTACCCTTGGAAAACCTTCAATGAGTGAGGGTGCACCAAGTTGGTTTCATAATGTTTAAATCTAGGGAGGAGAAGTTATTGAAAATTGAACAATTTTTTCATTGAAAAAATCATTTAAATTGAACTAAAAATTATAGGGGAATTTGGGTGCACTTTTGATACTATTGGAAATCCTTCAATGAACATGATTTAATTAAGGTAATTTGGATTTTTTTATATTTAAGGTGTGAGAGATATTGGATTTTGAACAAAAAATTTGAAAAGAAAAATTAATTTGGTAATTAGTTCACACTTCAGCCAATGACAAATGCTACACTAATACCTAGTAGAATTATTAGGAAAGTATCCAAACAAAAGGAATTGGAACATTTCCAAAATTGAGGATGAAATTAAAAGTCACGATGAAAATAATACATGTGGAAAAAAGAGGACTGAACTAGTTTTCTCACCTCAACTGGTCCTAAGACGAGTCTCACCCCCAATTTTGGATTTGCTTTATCTATGCCTTTCATTTTTGTTGATATTTTTCATTAAATCAAGTCTCATCAAAATAAAATCTTAGAAATCTTGTGAACCAATTTTATTAAATAATACCCAATTTTGTTGACTTTATGGCTACTTTGGTGCATTAAAGGTCAAATTTTCACCCACACATTCTTATTTGGTAAATAGTGATTGAGTAGTCTTTCCATGTAAGTATCATATTGGACGATCAATTTCAATGGGCAAATATTAATATAAATTAATTTTAGGCTACAAAATTATTTAGTACTTGAAGTGCAAAGTTTAAAGGTTTGGCAAATGGGGTTTTCAAATATTTCAACTATAGTTTTTTAAGACATTCTTATCCATTCCATTTCCATCATTATATTTGTTCCATAAAATATCTTGAGATTATTCAATAGTGGAGCTATAATTGTAAATTTGGACAACATTTAATTATGTTTCCATGGTTTTTTGCTATATAAAGACTCCATTTTCCTCATATGAAATGTCGATCATAACTTAATAGTAATGTTCTATGCATATTGCAAAGCATGTGCATGTTGTAGGAGATGAGACAAAATGTATCACAAATTTGTTAAATAATTAAATTTTTTTTTGGTAAAATGTAATTATGCAATACGGACCAATTTTCACATTTTCATTACTCCAATTTGAAACTTTTAAAATATTCAACTGTATGGAATTTTTGAGACTTTAAAAATTTGATTAAAAAATTACTTTCACTAAATTTGACAAGAAAGTAGGGTAATGTCACTTGTTGAACTAATATTTTCTTCTGGATGTTCCTTGACATTCAACCAACTATTCCCAATGACCCACCACACTTCTATAACCCCATATTATTTTGTTTTTTTAATTGACATGCGATAGCTAAATGAATGGGGTCATTCTTACATTGCCAAATGTTAAAAAATGTTTAAAAATCAAAGGGTAAATGGCTATAAATGGTGAAAAATAAATTAGAATGACATGCTAACCCTAAACCCCGCCACCATCTTGGTAGCTTCAAAACATGTATGTAAAATGATTAATTTTAATGGTGACTAGTGTGGCCTGTGCCGGTGGCCCAAGCGTTACCACGTCCTCAACCGACTTTTTCCTTCCAAAACCTGGTTTTTTTGGAATTCATTTGAATTTTCAGCGGCAGAAATCACTTTAAAATCAATATCTCCCTACATTTTGAATCCAAATCTTACCAAATAAATTCCATTAAATCCTGCTCATCAAGATCTTTTCCAACAACACCAAAAGGCACATTCCAATTCCTCCGAAACTTTCAGGTACGATTTAGTTCAATTTTTCAGTGAAGAAATCATTCAATATTCAAGAACTTTTGCACCGCAAGTCCAAATGTCATGGAACCCGTCCTCATCGAGAGTTTTCCAACGACACCAAGAACACGATCTGAAGCATTCAAGTTCGGTGGATCTCATAACTACATAACAGAACAAAACAAACTACCTTCTTTCATAGATAGATGATTCATCAGAGTTGGTTTAGATAGGGCAACCTTAGATTTCATAAAGTTGTAAGTCATAAGTTGTCACTTAGACAATTTCATGTTGATGAGTGCAATAGGATCTGATGCAAAACTTTATCCTTCAGTACTGGAATCAGAAAGATCCTGAATATGTGGAACTTCTTCAGATTGTAGAAGACCCGTGGTGGCATTGCATCTGATCACTCTTTCTGTTGAAATGGGTTTGTCAAAATTATCTCTTATACAGCCCAAAACTTCTCATGTGCATGTATACTCAGCCAGTCACTCAGTGATCTGCAAACCATTTATTGGAGAAAAGTTGTACATTTGCCAAGCTTGAGTAGTCATTGACCTCCACAATGAGGACTTAACAACTTTGTGTGATCTACGTGTAAGTCCCCCTGTCTACTGCTGCCACTGGAGATTGACTTGAGCTTGTGAAGATATGTATGAAGTTTAGTAGAAGAATTCGATCCTGGCTCAGAGAAAGTGTGGCCAGCAATGACAATGCTGCCACACCTGACTGCACAAACACAATTACAACAACAACAAAAGAGCATCACCAAACTCATCTGTGTTAAGAATCTTATTTCTCAAAAGACATAAAAAGTTTTATTGCATTTTCTGTGGCCACCTCAAAAATTTGGAAGTTTTTACAAGCAGAAGAACCTCTGGCTGGCAGCTTGCTTGAGAGTGGAGACATGACATCCCCAGAGAGACTCCACACGTTTTGCAAACGACTTCCAAAAATGAAGCCAAAAAATCAGGCATAGGTATGTGTAAGAATGCCCATGGGAGGAGGAGGAGGTTATCAGAGTGGGACACACACAAAGCAAATAATAATTGCATGATGGATTGCTCTGTGTGGGGGAGAGGGAAGGAAGGGGGTGGGGAAATTCTGTTAAAAATTGGCTTTCTCTCAGAAATAGTCTCCTAACAGTTAGTTAAAAATGATGAAAAACTCTGAGATATCTGGTTTCAGTTTCTGAATCCAATCCACCGCAGACACATGGAGGAAGGAAAATGCATGGAGTCTATTTCTGACTTCGGTATTGCGGATGATCCCATCTCAAAGATGTTTCACCTGCAGATATGAAGACAAATAGCTTCTGGTCAACACAATAATACTGCTGCTGCTGCTGCCGCCGCCATTGCTGCTACTACTAATACTAGTGCTATTTCCTGAGATAGTTGATTTTGGTTGTTTTTACTTTGGGTAGATACAATACTCCCAAAATGCATTTGTGATGCTAGAGATGCAAAAAATAAGAAAAGTATGTTACCAGGAGATGGTGGACAATTTTTGTGTTTTTTTACCATCCAATGAGAGAGATTTTCAAGTGTTGCACCTGTGTTGTTACCTTCTTGCTCAACTGGACTTTCTTGCAACTGCCTTCTGCTTGAGCTTGGAGGGAATGACTCAGAGAACAGCCTTAGCACCATCAACAACAACACAAAATGTGACCCAATTTTGTCAAAGTTCAGCTTTTGCAAGTGCCCAAAACAAACATTGACAACCTCAAAAAAACAATTGGCCACAAGCAACAACAGAAAAATGCCACACAAAATCATAATAAATTACAAGACTAGAGAGAGAGAGAGAGAGAGAGAGAGAGAGAGAGATATGTGTGGTTCCAGAATCTTACCCTAGATGTAAAGAGGTTTGTGATGTCTGTGGATCTCGAAGATTTGGGTGAGATGGGTACACTGTCGGTGCAGTCAGGGAGCTTCCTCCAGGGTCTCTAGCTAGAATGTTTGGCTGGCCTTGACTCACTGAAGGTCCAGCTCTGGCAATGGCTTCTGCTATCCCTTTAGCATTGGCAAGCTAACAAAAAAAAACCATCCAAGGATTTTTTTTATGTAAGAATAAGTTCAAAATGGGTTTTGCATATTTCAGTTGAGAAACATGTATTTTGAAAAAAGCTTACAGCAACTTTGATCTTCAAAAGACATGCAGTCCAAAGTCCACCAAACAAAGAAAGCAACAATTGAAATTGGACAGTGGGTTGTGGCAGCAGATATGATATTTTTACTTTCTGGAGCAGTTCAGCATTTGCCTGCTGCAATTCATGCTCCTGCAACATGAAGATCCATTGATCCAGCACCGCCACTTTAATTAGACCAAGAAAATGGAGCAGCTTCAGACAGCCAAGAAGTTGCTTGAGCCAGTTAATTAGATTTTTTTCAAAAGTAAAATTTTATATTAATTAAATTTTCTCTGCTTTTCTGTACTAGATTTTTAAAAAAAAACCCCATTTCGCACACATTCATTCTACACAGGATTAAGGAAAAATATCAAATCTGACCTTCCTCTGAAGATCCTCAATTTCTTCAAGCAAGAGTTGATTCTGTAAATTGACAAAAATCACACACCAAAAGAAAAGAAAAGCCCGCATTATTAATAAATGAGCTGCCTTTTTCCAAGTGGAGGAAAATGGTCCATTGAACTACCTAGTACACTGGGGATGATGCAATTGCAGTGCCAAGGTACCAACCAAAGGTCAAATTCTAATACAAAATGTGGGCATCAGAATGAGCAAGAGAGTTTTATGGGGGACAACAACACAAATGGAAAGTCTAGGGATTGCTTTGCACTTGGGGGAGGGAAGGAGTTTCAGAATGTGGATCCAAGAGGAACTCCTTGCCCCCACTTGTAATGCTGGCATTCTCATACATTTACCTTCCGTGCTTGAACACGAGAAGATCCTATGTCAAGCTGCTGTTCCAGTTGCAGCAAGTCAGGTACAGTTAATGCTGAAAGATCCTCTCCAAGCATATGCCTGCAATGCAGAAATAATAATAATAATAATAATAATATTTGGTTCAGTTGTTTTCCATGGGTTTTTTTCCCTTGAAAATTTATCATTATTCAGACAATGCAAAATACATTGAGAGAATGAGAGAGAGCAGCACCTCTGTGTGCTTTGCAGCCTTTCCACTTGTTGCCTCAATTTAACAACTTCACGTCCCAAGAACTGCAAAGGAAGAAGCATGGCAATGGGTGAAAAAAAAGAAAAAAAAACACACAAAAACAAGCAGCACTTGAAATTCTTCCCCAAATTCCAAATTTGAGTATGCAAGTAGTATGGAAATTGTGTGTGTGTGTGTGTGTGTGAGAGAGAGAGAGAGAGAGAGAGAGAGTTTCGAAACAAGCCCTACAAAGAAAAGAAAAAAGAAAAAAAGCCTACCAACAACAATGTATCAATTGCAAGGAAAAATTGAATGCTGCTGAAGGACCCAAAACTCTTACATCACTGTTGCTGCCGCCTGTTTGCACTCCATCAGGACACTTGTTGTATCTGTCAAGAATATCTCGCATACTGCTTGATGATTTGATAATCACAGACAATGCCAAGGGGCAAAAAAAGAAAAGAAAAGAAAAAACACCACCCAAGGAATGAATTAGTAAAGAACTCTCTCATCTGGAAAACTTCATAATAAAACTACAGATTCAAAAATCTCAAAAAATCAAAGCCCGGGCACATTTCTGAACCATTTTTTGAACCATTTTACAAATTTGTTGTCAGCTAGCTTCTCACAATCAGCAGCAGCTGCTCCTGATGCTGATTGAAGCTTGAGCATTCTAGCAACTGATTGGGAGCTTCAGCATTTCTACCAAACTGATTGGGATGTGAAGAACAATGTAGGTGAGAAAAAATTGTAAGGGAGAAAAAGAAAACTCAGAATTAGGATTTAGCACATGAGGACAAAAAGGACAAGGTCCAAATGGTAAGCATCCAATACTCAAAATGAACCACCAAAAAAATGGGAGGAAAAAAAAACAGAAAGACTGTAATTTGTACAATTCTTCCTCCCTTGCAGCCAACTAAATCTTAGAAATGAATTTTTGTAAGAAATTGATGCCCAACTTCTTCTTGCAAGAATTTTTCCAGTAGGAAACAAAAAAAAAACAGGAAAGAAGAAAAAAGAAAAGTTGCTGTGGGTTTTGCCTCACCAACAAGATGATACTCAAATCACAACTCTCTGAAGTCTGGACCCCCATTTTGATCAATGGAATTTTCCCATATGTAAAATTTCCTCAAACTCGTGAGCAACATCTGCTACAACCTGGGTCAGGTGGCTTACTGCTAAAGACTTGGGGAGACATTCTGAGCAAGAATTTTGGTAGAAATCTTTCACAAGGATTTTAGTACTACCATGTTTTTGCAAAGGATTTAGTACAATCTTTCTCTTTGTTTGCAAGCAAAAACAAAGGATTTGATTTGGTACAATCTTTCTTTTTTGTTTGCAAACAAAAAACTTGGATTTGGTACAATCTTTCTCTTTTTTTCGCAAACAACAGGATGTGGTACCAATCTTTCTTTGCAAGGATAGATTGTACCAAATCCTTTTGTTCGCAATTCAGGAAAATTCACCAAACACAATCATCAGGACTTCAGCAGCAGGGAACGATCAACAAGCCAAGCTCTTGTTGGGAAGGGCCTGTGTGTGTGTGTGTGTGTGTATGTGTGTGTGTGACTCTCTGTCTCTCTGTCTGTCTCTCTGTCTGTGTGTTTTTGGTGTTGGTGGCTGGTCTTCTGCTTGCAGAAGCTCCTACCTGCCTGGGCTGGCGAATTCAAACAGCTTGCCAGTGCTGGAGAACACAATGAGAGCCACCTCTGCATCACACAGAACCGCCAGCTCGTGCGCTTTCTTCAACAAACCGCCGCGCCTCTTGGAGAATGTCACTTGCCTGCTGGTTGGATTCTCAATCTTCTTTATCTCTATTTTGCCGCGACCCATAACCTCCACCTCCTTTCTTTCTTCCTCCAGCTCGTCCTCGTCTCTATTCCTCTTTCTCCCCCCAGCAGCAGCAGCTGCTGCTGATTCAGCCCAGGCTGGCTCCTCGTTGTTGTTGTAGTAGTACTAGCTTGATAGCTACTACGACCCAGAAAAGCAAAAAAACGCAATCTGTAAACTCCTGTTTCTTCTTCTTCTCCTCCTCCTCCTGCTCCTCCTTCCTCGGGCGAATGATGTCTCAAGTTCCGCCTTTCTTCCCAATTACCATCGACTGCTGCTGCTGTCGCCGTCTGATGACCTGCTGATCCTTTTCCTGCACCCTGGCAAAGCCAGCAGCAGCAGCAGCTCTAGTGTATTCTACTCTAGTCTACTCTAGTAGTCTCCCCAAATCTCTGCCACGCACCTGCAGTTCTCCGCTTCTTCATCCCCTTCTTGGAAACATTCTTGATCTTCTGCTTCTTCTTCTTCTTCCAGCAGGCATTCGACTTGCTGATTTTCAACAAAGGGAGCTAGCTAGCTGGAGGCAGCCAAAACGCCGCGTATCATCATCACCTGCAGCAGCAGCAGCTTCACTTCTACAGCTTCAATCCTCCTGCTGATGATCTCTCTTCCTCCGGCTAGCAGCTTACTACGATGACTACTAGTACTAGTACTAGTACTGCTACTGCTACTACGACGACTACCCGTGATCCTACTACGACACCTGCACCAAGTCCTGGTGCTGCTGCACTCGACGACAGGGCTGCAACAAACTTCTTCCCTCATGTTCTTCTTCATCCACAACCCCTGATGCAAAGTCCACCACAACAAGTGCAGCAATGACCAGCAGCAGCAATCCAGCAACAACAACGACGAAGACGACAACTGTTGTAACTGTATAAGCAGCGCGTATTCAAATTCCGTTTGGGCAACAACATTAACATTTTGTAGCCGAGTCGCAGCAGCAGCAGCAGCAGCAACAACAACAACAACAACAACAACAGGTGTATATACAACTAACAGCAGCAACAGCAACAGCAGCAGTAGCAGTACTACTACTGGGCTTGTTGGCTCCTCCTCCTCCTCCTCCGCAATCAGTGACGCTCGGCAGCGACGAGGATTTATAAGGGAGCGCTGCTGGGCGCATGTACCGGCGCGTCTAGCATTGAAGAAAAAGGAGCACATATCAGGCCGCACTTGACGCACTACCCGCGGATGGGACGGGACGAGATCCCCCCTCTTCTTCTTCTTCTTCTTCTCTTCTTCTTCCAACAAATCAGGAACACTCACTCCCTCGCTCCCCTCCGTCCCTCCATCCCTGGGAACCTGGGAGGCCCGGCCGCAGAGGGGGGCGTCCGCGGGGGGCTCGG
>Ga0209208_10011252_pt1 | contig 11471 bp, 8 predicted proteins | sample S1TSphfallax_3_FD_187694 | JGI IMG/M metagenome (GOLD analysis project Ga0209208, IMG submission 187694) | Host-associated microbial communities from peat moss isolated from Minnesota, USA - S1T2_Fd - Sphagnum fallax MG (SPAdes) (version 2) | ecosystem: Host-associated > Plants > Peat moss >...
TTGTGGCTGTGAGGCTTCATGCTTTTGCTTCTCAAGAAATTAGTAAAGGAATAGCCCCAGGGCAAGAAAATTGTTTAAAGCATGGACCAATATAGATAACATCAGCATTTGATGCAAATACCTCTTAACCAACAGAAAGCAACTTCAATACTGAAATAGTAATTGTGTTTTGTGTTTGCTCTTTTTGGACAGGGACCAAGGAAGAAGATCCTGCTAGCGCTTGGGCATTCGAAAATAAGTACATTATCATAGAGTTCATTTTGCAATGAGGTGCCTCAGTTCCAGTACACCGCACAATTGTCACTTGCAGAATGGTAGGAGTACAGTAGAGAATTGCATTGCTCTGTTGTGCTCAATCACATCATGTTGATAATAGTCTTTTTAATACTCTTTTCAGGGTTCTTCAGATCAATCTGCGACAGTGAAAGCATAATACCTCAAAGTTCATCCAGGTTCAGGTATTCATAAGACAACACCTCAAGATTTGGCTCCTGTGTAGTAGTGGAGTTATATTCTGGTTTTCCATCTCAAATTTCTTCTTGTGCAGAGCATGTCCAGGCAAGCTTGAATCTAAGCCTCAAAGCACTCAGAGAAATTTTCTAGTGTATTTGGAAAGCGCCTTATATTTGTGAACAAGGCTCCTAGAAAAGGGGAGGGATCTTTACACTTACTATTTATGAGTGAGAGAATGAGGCCTAGGAATGCAGTGTTGGACTCTCGCCTCATCCTAGGCCCCTTGTTTTGGGAATGCCCAAGGCCCGGTATCAACATTATGATACCAATCTTGTATTAGATGAATATCAATCTCGAAACCAAGTATATATTAGTGTTGGGCATTTCTTTGATCCAATGCCAGTTCTTTGCTTGAGAACTGGAGTGTGTAATTTTTGACAACTGCTGGTTTCTCAACAGAAAAAGAAATTTTGATGGCCAACAAGAAGTCCTTTTTTCCTCTCTTTGTAAGATGGGAAACATCCCTGCTTTGCATTTGGGGCTTAGTTTTTCAAAATTCCAACCCATGTCAAAATTTCAATAATTCTTTATCAAAGAACTTGGGACTAATATGAAAGTTTTCTAAAAGCACCAAATAGGGTAAGTGAACACATAAGCTCTCAAAGAGTTGTCATTCCTCTCTCCTCACATTCAGCTTGTGGGGTTCAAACTTCAAACCCACTAGGTAGACCTCCTCATGGCACCCTTATAGAGTTTTACAAACCCTAATTTGGTATTTAAAATTTGCAAGAATTTGGTGCACTTTTCCTTCTCTTTTCATCTTTGCTCCTTGACTTCCTTTTTTATCTCCTTCTCTAATGTCTTCTATTGAAAATTACTTAGATCCTCATTTTGATACAACCACATGTGACTAGCTACAAGCCATTAGCAATGTTTTACTTCTAGTGGACTCCTTGTTGACAAGCATTATGGCAATGACAAAAAAATTGGTAAAGGTTTGAGCATCATGTGTTAAACTTTTAACTAGTCAATTGTCTCCATGAGAACATGGGTAGTCCAAGTTAATCTAACTCATGGTCCCCGTGTGGTTTGTAAGTGTCTACGGTACCTAGGTTAGGTGACATTTCTATGTAGTAATTTTATGGTGGCAAAGGATGGTATCAATAAAGGATGGTAGTGGCCTTCATGATTTTCATCAATAATTGGTGATAGATCATACATAATTATTATATGCAATAGCTCATTTAAGTGTGCCAAAGGTTTTTTCGCCTTCTTGAATTGGTTCAAATTGTCGTGTTTCAATGACTTTTTTATTTAACTTAATCAATTGTTGCCTTAGCATTTATGAAACCTCTCTTAATTATGTATTGTCATTACTACAAAACCATGGTTTTAACATTATTTTTTTGTCATTGACTTTATGATATTTTCAATCATAACAGCCATTGAACCAAAATGGTTTCAATCCAAACAAATTGTTGTTTGTTGACACAAAGTTGATTAAATTTGTGTTGATTAAGATGACAATGTCTAAAATTGTTGGGATGATTAAACTACTAATTGACATGGTGAAACAAAAAAAAAATTAAGATTTTTTTTTTAATTTTTAATTTTTCCTTTTCCTTTTTGCTACAATGAACAAGTTGCCAAACTTGTGAAAGATTGTTAAAACTATGATTCATTGTTTATTTATTGTTAATATTATTCCTATCCACATCATCATGATTGTTTTGAATCATATTGGTGATGATGATAATGTGTTCAAAATGAGATGTCAACCTTCACCTTTTGGGCCACAATCCAAAACCTTTATCATTTGACCACCACTTCACATGGTGACAAGAAGTGTTATAACCAAAATATATAAACACATAGATATTTCAAATTTCACACATTGTAACCTTAGTACATAATTAGGTAATTTTGTAATGAAATTGATTACATGTTTTTAATTTCATTATTTTATTTTATTTTATTTTATTTTTGTTTCATATTTACATTAAAATTTATATTGTCAAGTTTAATTTCAAAATGAAAAAATGACATTAATTTCTTTTTAAATTTCAAAAAATTGAATGCAATGAATCATGGCTTTTCAAAAGGTTCAACTTGATTAAAACATTCACATTGATTAAAGGGAGGTCCATTTTGATTTGAGGCATGAAGCATGAAGGACATGTGGTTATTTTGATTGGTTATTTTGACAAAGTGTACTCATACATCTTATCAAAAGGGAGGACAAACAAAACAATGTCCATTAAAGTAGGCATGGTTTAATCAAATTGGCCAAATTAATAGGCCAAGGGTTAGTCAAATTAGCCATATTGATAACTAACTTACTTGTTGGGCTTAAGGTACTTGACATTTAGCCTAACAAGGCTATTAGGTTAAGTTAGGTAGCTAATTAGGTTAACTAGCCTAGCTAGTAGAGTTTCATGTTTAAATAGGTAGGTAATGGTTAGGCTAGACTATTAACTAGGCTTAAATCAAGCTACTTTTTGAGCTATTTTGCTAGCTTTAAGTTATTTAACTACCTAGACCTAGGTAGGTTAGACTAGGCCTAGGTAAAAATGGGTTAGTTAGTTATGTTAAGCTAAGCATGTAGCCTATGTTTAACTATATTTAGGCTATTAATGCTAAGTGATTAAATTTTAGGTAAAATAGTTAATGATAGGTTATAACATAGGCCTAATTAGTAGGTTAATTAACTATGTTAAATATGTAACATAGGCCTAGTTAATCAGGTAGCTATGCTAGCAAGGCCAATTTATAACCTAATATGTTTGGCTACCTACATGATTAGGACATCGTTTAATTACTTACCTTCCAATCTACCTTCGTACAACTAAAATAACCTATCTACCTACCTAGATATGTAAAACATAGTGTAAAAAAATTGAAATTCATTACAATATGTTGACAAAAATATTCACCTTATGAAGGTGGTGGTGCAATGGCTAATTAAGACTTCACTTTTCAACATGAAAGTGAAAAGTTCAAGTTCTCACACTTGCAACCTAGGCTATTTTCATAACATTGACCTAGGCTACCTTAGTTACCTAGGCTATCTAATTAGTCTAATCTACATGGCTAGCCTAGGTAAAGTAGGTAGGTATGTAAATTATTTATATTATTTTGGGATTAATTAAAAATCATAATTGAAAATTATAGATTTTTGAAATTGTTGTTCAAACATGTTGTTTCATTTGATTAGTGAAAAAGATTGTGTCAAAAAAATGCAATAAAAAAAACTCATTAAAAAAACCTAGCTAAAAAACCCTAGTTAAAAAGCTCAAGTCCAAAATAAATTGTCCAAAATGGCACTTTGGTCAAGTTGGACAAGTGGCTAGAAAAGAGCATGTGGGGGGGTTTTGTTTATTGATATTTCCAATGGAAAAATCCATGATTTCTTATAGTGGGTTCATATTCAATTGAATTGAATTCAAATTCAATTAAAGATAAGTGGATGCAAATTGATGTAAAAGATATTGAAAGTCTACTAATGTCTATGGTGTTTTTAAATAATTTGTTGGAAAATATACATATTTTTAAAAACACCTTTGCATTCCTCTTTACTTTGGAATTGGCTAAATATATTCTAATTTGGAATTATAATCCAAAAGGATATAACTTTTGGAACCTACAGTTGATGTACCAAAGCCAACTTCAATGAATTATTATCATTAAAATTATGTAGTTTCAAGATGAAATCCATTACACATGTTTTTAAATTTCATTATGTTATGATATATATATATATATATATAGATAAATTTTTTTTTTAAATTCGAAATGTAGAAAGCATTACATTAATCTTAAATAAGTATTTAAAACAAAAATTTATGTTCTAAACTAATTGATTTAGGTTATAATTCAAATATATATAATATAATATAATAAATTAATAAAAATGTATAATGACTTTAACTCCTCATGCCAAACATATTACATTAAATCAATAATTGATTTGGGATATATGTTGAAATATAATATTTGTATTGAAATTAAAATATTAAATTTGCCAATGAATTGAATTGAGTTTGTGTAATTCAAATTTTAAAAAAAATTATTTCGTATGACTAAATATATATTTTACCATTTTAAATTTGAAGAGATTACATTAATTCAAACTTCAAAAATGTTTCCTAAAAATCATAACATAATGTGTTTATTATAATACGTAATAATTATGTAGTTATGTAATGATATTAATTAATATTGTTAATTCAATTCAATAACATGTTTGTACCCTTGTTTTAATAATGGAGTTTTTTTCCTATGATTATAATATAAATAATTTCTATTTTAATATTGCCACATCATTAAAAGTAACAATATAGTCACAATTATGTGTAATGTTTGGATGACTAATTGTAGTCACTTTAGTCAAATGGGGTAATTCCACATGGTGATTACATTTGCCATGTGTATAATATATTATGTTTGATTTGATTAAATAACATTTTGAAATCTAATACTTGGAAACAATTTTTACTAAGATGGAGCTACCTAGTCTTGATGTTATTCAAATTTAACATTATTAGTTGTCTTAAATTAATAGCATTGATTTTATAGTCAACTTAGGCACAATGTTATTAGTTTAAAACAATGGTTTTGTTGTAGTGTGTCATCCATGGCCCTAGGGTTCAGTGGCCAAATCTATGTACCCCTCAATCACACATTAATGTTTTCTTTTGTATAAAGCCCATTCCAATTATGTGTTTACCCAACTAGCCAATATCACCTTGTTTGGTTCAAAATACTTGTTTATAAACATGGTTATGTTTTTTTTTTCAAAAACAAATTTATGCAATCTTGAATGGTTTGAAGCAAGACATTTAGAAGTTGGAAGGCATGTGAAGTGTGTGAAGGAAAAGTAACCATGTCTAGTGAAAAGTCTTCTACTTGTTCTATTGCTTTTAACGTCAAATGTGAGCCATGTTTGTTTACAACCAAAAGGTGATGATTGGTTTGAGAGATGCCATCTAGGACTTTCTTCTTAAAAAAATGGGGAATTTTTAAAACATGAAAGATGTATCCATACTTTCTTTTGCATCACCATGTAAGTTATTAACTTGCATAATCTAATGTAGTTCTCATGCTTGCATTCACTAGGTTGAAAATGTAAAAAGTAGGTCAAAATCTATCAAGTGCATTCATGGTGCAATTAACAATAAGCCATTCTTAGAACTTGGGAATGCTACCGTAGACTTCATGTGATCTATGACTAGTTAGAACCTTTGCACCTAATTTTCTATAATCTTTGATGTTGGTCCCATCCAAGCTCTAAATGTGACCTAAATTATGCTTGTGTTGAATGTGAATGTTCTATAAGTTTTGGTAGAATGAATGACAAGATGTTATGTTCAACTCGTATGCCTTACAAACTTTGAGGCCTTTTGCTATATGGATGTTCAAGATGCCACCTTTTGAACTAGTGCTGCCAATTGTTTCCAAGTTTTAAATTTCAAAATGTTGTAAGCCTAATTTGGGTGAGTTTAGCCATCTTCATTTTTAATTACTATATGGCAATGGACAATTTGACTTTTTTCATAGCCAAGACTTATGCTATTATTGTTCCATCATCATGTTCTATTAGGACACTTGCTGGTTCCATTTTCTTGGACGTAGTTTTTCCATTTAGGTGGTGTAAAAGAGAGGTAAAAGGTACATTCCAAAATGTGTTAGCCTTCCTCAAAGATGTCTTCCCACTTTTCACATAGATGTTTGTGGCTTCTTTAAATTGTTGGTTTGTCCATTTTCCACACATCCCACGAAAACAACATTTTTTATTAACTTGTGGTCTAGGTGTAGTGGACCAAAGCATGATGTTTTCTTTCTCTAGATCATTGTAGCTTATCATGCCAATTCAATGTTTGTGAAGCACATTCAAATTCATGGTTAGCTTGGTCTTCTTGGTCCTAACTTCCAATGTCAAATGTGGGGCCAAGACTTGGGTCTCATAAGAGGTAACTTGTTTTCCTTCTTGAATAGATCCCATGAATACAAGAACCATGTGAGGTCAAAGTAGCATGTTAATGAATGTGTTTCTAACTCTTTTATAAAAAAAATCAAATTAGAAAACTCAAAAATCATTAATTCCCACATTATGTTTGCATTTGTGGCTACCATGCATGTTGTGAGGGTGAACTTCAAAGTGTGGTGCAATGGAAAAGGCTAAAATTATGGGATCTTGGTCATGGTGATCCTCTAGGTGTTAGCAAGACTACTCTCTACAAGAACCGATGGTTGTATATGAATTTGGGGAACCTTTCTATGTATAGGTTCTTTAGTAATGTGATTCCACTCACTAGTATAAAAAAACCTTGTTTGCGACTATTGTTCATGACTAAATTTTAGTCACAAATTACACTTGCAACTAAAAATTAGCCTAATAGCAAACAATGCTAGTCGCAAACGATGGATGATTTTATTTTTTTATAGAATATGAATATGGTGATTTTATACACGTATCCAGGGATGAGTTCTTGTGATTACATTTGCGATTACACTTGTGACTACAATGCACACCAATATGTTCACACGTGGTAACTTAAGAATGTGACATGTGACATCATTTGAATTTTTCATAATATTTTGCCAAAGAAATATTTTCTATTTTTTCAACCATTTGATTAAATCACTTAAATTGTGCCATGTGGTGATTTAAGATTGTGCCACATGGCAACTTAAAATTGCCTTTAAAAACCATTTAATATTAGTTTAGGGTTGGACCACTTATGATAGGCCATGTGGCACCTTGGCTAAACCTAGGCCACCTAGCCATAGGTCTAGCCTAGGTAGGTAGGTATTTAGGTCTAGGTCTAAAACTTTTACAACAAAATCCTATTTTATTTCAAATACCTATTCAAATAGCTTTTAAATAATTATTTGTAGTTAAATAACTTATTAGGTAGCTAATGGGTATGTAGGAAGGGTATATGTATGTAAGTATTTAATAAATAACTAGGTAGGTAGTTCCTTAGTAATTATAGGTAGGTATGTACATAATAGGTAGGTACATAGGGTGTATGTATATAGTGAGTAAGTAAGTAGGTATATATGTAGTAGGTAGGTAGGTAGGTAAGTAAGGACTTAATAATTAAATAAGTAGGTATGTACATAATAAGTAGGTACGTAAGGTGCATATACATAGTAAGTAAATAAGTATGTACGAAGTAGGTAGGTAGGTACCTAATAATAAATAGATCGGTATGTGCATAATACGTAAGTACATAGGATGTATGTACCTAATAAGTAAGTAGGTAGTAAGTAGGTAGTAAGTAGGTAAATACTTGATAATTATGCAAGTAGGTAGGTATTTAGTAAGTGGGTATATACATATAGGTATGTATGTACGATCAAATAATTTATATACATGTAGTTATTATGACGAATGCAAACATTAGACATTATCTTCAAATAAATGGAATTCATCCGTAATGTTCATCCATAATTCTTAACTAAATTTTAATTAATTTTTAGTTAAGTTCTAGATAATTATTAGTTAAGTCCTAATTAAGTCCTAGTTAAGTTTTTGTAAACTCCTAATTAAGTCTGAATTAATTCCGAGTTAACATTTAGTTAATTTTTAATTAAGTCAAAGTTGAGTCTTAATTAATTCATAGTTAAGTTTTAATTAAATTTTAGTTAACTCTTAGTTAAGTTTAATTAATTTTTAATTGACTCGTCGTTAAATTTAATTGACTTTTAATTGACTATTAGTTAAATCCAAGTTAATTTTTAATTAAATTTCAATTAACTCATAGTTGATTCTTAGTTATGAAGGTTCCCAAAAAGTTTATTTACTTGATGCACGCATAGAAGCTTCCTTGAAAGCTTCTTTAAACTAGGTTTTCAAAAGGGTATAAATAGGAGTAGGACTCGACGCACCCCTAAGCTCCTAGATGGATTCAACTATGATCCAAAGGTGAATAGCGGAAGGAGAAAGAGTTGGGGTGTGCTCCCCGGTTCGTAGCATTTCGGGGGTAGAATGGCGTGCTGGAGCTCCGAGGTGGGACTATGAAGATTGACGAGCAATTCAATCATTCACATAGACTTGCACAAACCAAACAACAAGTTGGTTAATGCATAATTGGAGTATTTTGGTGCATGGACAAGTAACCACGAACTCACAAGACTCACCACGACCCAGACTTGGGGGAAGCCACCACCTTCTCCCTTATAGTATATTTTGTGCTTAGCCACAGGACCAACACCCAAATGTCATTTTGTCTCGGGTTTAAGGTTTAGGGTTAGGGTTTATTCCCAAAGTTGGGACTCCCGCAACTTTGGGGTCCATAACTTTGTGTGTAAACCTTTGATTGAAATGGGGTCTAAAGAAAATTCGTAGCCTTTGTCGAAAGCTTTCTAATGGTATGTCGCAAGCCACCTAAACGCAAGGAAATCCGGGAAATTCCAGATTTTTAATGGTCGGGAGTCAAATTTCAAATTTGATTCCCAACCCTTATTTTGGCCATAATTTATGTTTGAAGTGTCCAAATGGGTCATGCGAACCCATTTCAAACATTTAAATTTCAAGAGCTTTCTAATGATATAAGGAACTCCTCAATCCAATGGGTTTTGACCCCTACAATCGTTCTCTGAAAATTCGGGAGTCCATCGAAAGTCCAACTCCCAAAATGGGAACTCACTTGGGAGTGTGAGGGTTCATCCCCTCACACTCTCCTTCACTCTCAGGAGCATGAGATGTGACTCTTGGGTTTCCCTCTTGGCCCGCACCCTTGTAAGTCTTTGCTTTGGTCGTGAGCCCAAGGCTAGGGTCGTGACAAGACCCCTTATTTCCTTCAATTTGTTCAACACCATTCTTAAACACGATCTTGCACCATAATCTTCTCATGTTTTTTTCATGTTCATGTGCATATGTTAGCATAATAAATATTCATTTTCATGTTTGTTTTGCACATTTCATGTTTTTGTTCTTAATTCTTGTGTTCTTATTTTTGAATCCAATAGTTTTGTTTTGTTCCTTGTTTGAAAGTTAGATTTAAATCTTTTCTTTAGTCTTTATTTTCGTGGTTCTTTATGTCCTTGACAATTACTAGGTAACATATGTATCTCATGCAAGTATAATGTGATTATTTTAATTTTATGTGCAATTAAATGTATATACAATGTTGTAAAAAAAAAAACATTATGAAAAATCAACCTATTGGAAAGATGAAATAGGTCATAGTTACAAGTAGTAAAAAAAAAGATCAAAATTCATCCAAATTTGAAAAATAGTCGCATAGGCAACCATTTGTAGTTATAAGCAACATTTAGTCGCACATAGTCGCATAAAAAATGGTTACAAATGACAAGATTTTTACTAATGACTTAAATTAAATTATACTTTTATTTTTAATTTACTTCCAACACATTTGCATTACTAGTAGAAATTTCATGCTTTGATACAAATGAAAGAGGAAATGAGGTGAGTGGGATGTGACTAAATTTGAATTCCATTTGGTGACCATCAACTCCTCATTACGATTGTCATTTTTGGCAACAAATGGAAAAATAATTGTGATTTTTTTGTAGCAAGAGGAAAATAATTATCATTTTTATAACAAAAGGAAAAATAAAAATGGGTATTTTAATTTCCTAGTTTATGTTTGAGGAACTTTGACTTCAATGAACATGTATTTAAATCCTTTGAAGATATATGTACTTAGATCCTTTGTAGGATTGTGAGGTCCTTCATAAAAATTATGATTAAGAGGATGTTAAGATTTTTAGTTAGAAACTACATATGCAAAGAGATATGTAAGGAGTTGCTCCTTTATGGTTATTATTAAAGCTCACATCATCGTAGAAAGAATGTCCCTTCTGTTATAACCCCTCCTTATTTCTTTATGATATTTCCCATAATGTGGCTTATGTTATTGCATTGATGTGAACATGATTATGTAATTGCTTGAAGTGTAAACATGACCCTAATGATGAAGCTTAAAGCCCAATTGAAATAATATATTTAAAAGTTGAAAATAATTTTTTGTGACACAAATGACTCAAAATTAGATATCTCCCCTACCCTAGGCCTAAAAATCACAAAATCACCTACAAGAAATCTCACTCGTCAAAGGCTTTCTAGCAACACCAACATCTTGCCCTAATTTCCCTAAAATATTTAGTTTTCATTTTATATTTTTTGATGAAAAAATTGTTCAATATTCAATAGTTCTTGCACCATAAGTCTAAACATAATCAAACCACCTCAATGCAAGGTCACTATTCATTGAGGGCTTTCCAATCGTACCAAGACCAAGACGCGGCACAACATGGTTTGGGAGATGTCACCCCTACTCATCGCACACTTGCTTTTTAAAGGAATCAAGAATGGGGTGTGGGGCAACATGGTTTGGGAGGTACTCATTGCATGCTTGCGTTCTAATGGAATCAAGGACGTGACGGTGAAGGAAGAGGGTAAGCAATATAACCAAGTATGAAATCCTTTGCACAAAGCAATGGGTGAAGATTGTTGTAAAGGTCACTTGGCTTTATTTCCATTCTAGCAATTAAACTCACGAATAAGGGATGTCTACATGTACGGGAAAGTTGTGAGGGATGAACATGAAAAAGATACTTTTTGACCATGATGGTTAACCATGGGTCAGGTGACGGCTATGGGTGGTGACTAAAAGAACTCATGGATAATGTGACCCAAAATGCTTGTGACAATGTTAGTGTATCCTTGACAATGCATATCTATATCTCAACCAATTCCACATACCAATCTGGTGACATGGGAACTGATAAAATACTAGAAAGAAAACCTCATGTGACCCATTTGCTTAAAAACCCAACAACAACACAACAACACACAACAACACACAACATGACAACTTTAGTCAAGTGGGTTCTGCTACAAAGTTTTGTAAGGTAGAGAATATGTTTTTGTCAAGCAAAAAAAATTAATATTTTCATAGGCAATAATTTGGGTGTGGAAGGTCTGAACACAATTTTTTTTAAAGGAAGAGAAACAAATTTTCACCAAAAAAAAAAGAAAAAAAAAA
>Ga0209208_10011253_pt1 | contig 11471 bp, 6 predicted proteins | sample S1TSphfallax_3_FD_187694 | JGI IMG/M metagenome (GOLD analysis project Ga0209208, IMG submission 187694) | Host-associated microbial communities from peat moss isolated from Minnesota, USA - S1T2_Fd - Sphagnum fallax MG (SPAdes) (version 2) | ecosystem: Host-associated > Plants > Peat moss >...
CCTACCTACCCTCCCTCTTGCCTACCTACTTACCCACCTACCTACCTACCTACCCAACACTTACATAACGTCAACAACTAATAAAATTAATTCAAATATAGATAATATTGCATTCAATTAGTTAGCAATAAATTAAATATATTTAGGTTTCTTGTGTGAATATTGCACTTGTGGGTTCTTCTTATCGTCAATGTCCCCATGAGCCTCCACTTTGCACCATTTATTGCATATTGTACATAACATAATTAAATAATTTACTACCTTGTGTTAAGAGAAAAATATCATTATATTTCATAGCATAAAATGTATCAAAGGAGGGTGTAGGATTGAGTAGATGTTTGAAACACTTATGACTTTTACAAAATCTTGATTTTTTATATTAATTAAATTCAAGGCAAGGTTCATTTAAGAGGGAAGAATTGTGAACCATATAGTAAGCAAATGAAACTTATTTCTTCTCTTTTGAAGCAAAGTGGAGACATCTTTCAAGTTGGAGATATTCAAATCAAAAGGTAAGAGGCAAATATTTTCCTTCACTTGTTAAATTTATTATTATTATTATTATTTATTTATAATTCATAATTAGTTCACCTATAAAAAAATTTATATAGTTGTCAAAGTTATGTGTAAGGTTTTGTAGTTAGGGTTTAAGTTCTTTTGAAAGTGGTACATGTTTAAGGTTTAGTCTATAAAAATATTTAGGGTTTTTTATTTTATTTGGAGTTATGGTTTGATTTAGGGTTGGAAAGCTTTGCAAGGAGAATGTCATCACTTTGGACCATCAAACTAAATTTTGTTTTTTTTCCCTCCCCTTCATTTCTTCCATTCATGTGTGGTTTTGATTTAATTACAAATCAATTAGTTTCATGTATTGGATCAACATGTGAATATAATCTACATTTTCTTAACTATGGGAAAAGATTATTAAATCATCAAATGTTTGATCCTAGTTCAAGAAATTTACATGTAGTTATTAGTCTTGAATACAGGTATTATAATCATGGGTCTCATGTCCAATGTGTGTTTTTGTTTTAAAATGTTTGTATTGCAAGGTTGGGTCCTAGGTTCAATGCATGTTTTAGCTTGAAATGTACGTATTGCACTTGGTTGGGTCCCAAGTCCAGTGTTTATTTTAGTTCGGAATGCAAGTATTACGAAATTGGGTCCATGTCCATTGTATGTTTCAGTTTGGGAATGTAAGTATTGCAAAATTGGGTCCCAAGTCCAATGTGTGTTTAAGGTTTGTATGTAAATATTGCAAGTGGAACATTTACATTCTTAATGTTGCTAATAATTTGACATGTAAGTATTACCAACCTAGGTTCCATGCATAATGTATTGATTATGCAAGTATTGACTAATTGTATATTCCATTAATGATCATGGTTTAATGAAAAAGTGGGTATTACATGTGCATTTTTTACAAGTTTATAAGCATAGGTTGAATTCCCAAATCATAATCAATTCAAGTCAAAAGCCCAACAAAATCCTTTTTTTCAAATGTGGATTTGGTGTGGAATTCTAAGGTGAAACATGGGGGCACAAACAAAATGTCGATCAAGATTGCATACATAGCACATGCACATGTGTGTGAGTTTTTGGAAAGCAAATGAAATGATGTGGAAACCCAAGTGGAGTGGAACATACATAAATAACTTACCCCCACAAAAGGATATAAAAACCCCATCAATAGAACCACCTCAATCACAGTTGGTATAGTGTGATGTTCCATCCATTTTCTTTTGTTTTTCAAATTTCCTTCACAAACATATATGATCTTTACATGAATATCTTTTGTAAGTATGATTGTGCTGGTCTTAATGATCATCAAATGACCCAACCCATGCAAGATTGATCAAATGAAGATGTTTGGTTGCCTTTTCAATCAAAAGATTATACACACAACCCCATGTGGTGGAACTATGTTTTTACCACCAAACACACATTCGAACAAATGGTGAACCGCCACATGGACAACAAGATCCCAAATCATCAGCTTGCATGTTGTGAGCCATATCGACATAGCCATGTCCGGTAGTCTCAATTTTTAAAAGTTGCATTAGGGTTATTCGAGTGTGGTAAGGTTATTAAAGGTTTTTAGCAACTTCATGTTGGAATAAGGAATGATGAATGCACATGGTTGCGTGGGGGGGGGGGGGGGTTGTTTTTTTTTCCAAAATATGATATTGGTGAATAAGGTGTTGGGTTCATTTTTTTTCTTCAACAAAAAAAACTAATAACCATACTTTTAAAACCTCAGTTGCGTAATTAAGAGTGAGAAATCTCTAGAGGGTTGGGGGTACAAGCGGACACAAACATTCATGATGTTCAACAAAACATTATTCTTGTTCTAATATTTAGTGAATAGCAACGATGTTTGAAATTCATGAAGCAATTGAAGGGGCGTCAATGAAGGGTTTAATAAAGATAGAACAATCTTCAAACCTTATAAACATAAGATTAATTCGAAATAATTTAACGATTAAATAAATAGTGTGATAGGGTGGCAATGGCAACATGAATTTCATATTGAATGGAACATTTATTTAGATTATGGATAAGTTCAACGAGGAGTTGCAGTTACATGTTAAGTCTTAGGCTATGCCACAATGATAGTTCATAACTATAAGAAATCTGTGTCAAATGGTGCGAACTAGGTAGTCTGCCTTGTTATTAGGAGGCAGTTAACAAATCGGACTAAGCAACCAACGATAGTGCCCAACGCCAGAAATTAAAGACCATGTGAAAATAAAAATGTCTTCAATCTTGTAACAACCTCCACAGACGATTTCAAGTTCATCACCAAAAGTAGGGTCAACTTTCAACAAAATCATCAAGTTGTGAGAGTTTGGAGAAATGCAATAATACCAAGTTCGAAAAGGATTGACTTCAAGATGAGCTTGCACCTTTCGCGGTTTGGGACCTTCATCACGAAGATGTTATGTCAATGTCAAATCTAAAAATGATTCCAAAGTCGATTTTTCATTCATTTGTGTAGCTTGAAGCCTGTAAAACATGGCCATGTGCAACGCCACAATTTCAAGGAAAGGAAAATAAATCAAAATCAAAATCAAATCGGCAATGAATAGGTGGAAGACTTGTTACATTGAGATGCATGGGTGTATTTTAGAGGTCAAGGAAAAGGAAGGAAATGCGTAATTAATGGCCTACAACCATGGTAAAATAAAACCTTAAGATCAAAAGAAAAATTGAAGGTTTAAGTAAAATTAGTTGGGGGAAACTACGAAAAGGTGGAAATGTGCTTCTCCTTTTCTTTCCATTGGCCACTAAACATTGAAACCTTTCAAAGGCCACTAAACATTAGAACCTTCCATTGGCCACCAAACATTGGAACCTTCCATTGACCACTGAGTTGGGATATTCCTTTAACTTTTTCCTTCTCCTTTTCTTTAAAAGGGTAAATTCAGATCCTTTGTGACTCTCTTTTTGGAGTATAAATTTTTATTCAAATCTTGAGAATACTTATTCCCGTGACTTTTTATAGTGGTAAAAGAACGATTAATCTTATAGATGGTAGAAAAAAGGAAAGTAAAATGGACATTTGTAGTAGTTTTGAAAGAATGCAAGTGAGTATGGATAGTGTTGGGAGCTTGAAATCTTAGAGAAATTTCACAAACCCTTTCGAAATTGGTAGACAACTTCTTATTGGTTTGGGTGCAGAACTTAGGATTTAATGGGAAGGTGCGCATTGTAGTTAGCTTTCTAAGAAGCTAAGGCAAGCCATATTTGAATAACATATGTGATAGGAATAATTTTTAAGTGACTGGTGGTTTGTAGCCAAGTTGAACTTACTACCTTTGTAAAACCCTCTCGAATTTGGTACCACAACTTATTACTAGTTTAGTTACAGAGCTTGGAATTTGGTAGGCAGATGCACATTATTGTTACCTTTCTAATGAGTTAAAGCAAGCTAGATTTGGATAATAAATGTGGTAGGAATAATATTTTAAGTGATTGGAAATTTGTTGCCAAGTTGAACATCGTGCCGAATCCTTAAAAGTTGGTTTGAATGAATGACAATTTAACATAAAATTCTAGGATTTGGAGTGTTTCAACTTGGAAAATATATTTATCAATTCTAAATTGTAAATGATGCATAAGAAGCAAACTACTTGGTCTCAACTATAAACAAAATTTAACATATAAAAATACATTTTGCATTTTTCTTTCACTAGTAGCATATGTACTCTCAAATAAAATCACCTCATAGAACCGGGAATAGAGGGATAGAAAGTCACTTCACACATGTCACAATATGCACTTGAAATTCACAATATTTGAAAGATCATATTTGGATTCAATTGAATTTAAGGTACACCAACAAACAAACTTATGACAAACACAAAACAAAATGTGGTGGGAATGTATGAATGCTAAAAAAACCATGACAAGGGATGATTTCATCCAACAATAAGACATTGCATTTTTGGATTGGAAACATAAGATCTAGGGAGTTGGTGATTGCACAAAAACCATCCATTTTAATTTTATCTTAGGTGTTACATCATTTATAACACATATTTTATCTTTAGGAAGCTGGAAAAATTAATGGCATTCAAGTCCCATTCACTCTAAACATCTAATCACCAATGTAATGTCAATTCATGCTTGCATATGGCCATAACGGAACAATTTCCATCAATGCCACATTTGGCACAAATGATGTAAAATATCATTTGTTCACTTTGATGGGCTTTGATGTTCATCACACCGAAGTGCCTCTAGCATGGATCATTACAAGTCAACAAACTATGGATCATTTGATTAAATGGCTCAAACCTTTGAAAGCAAAAAAGTTTTCAATCATGGCTGATTGAAAACCAAGTTGTTTCATTATTGATGACGCCCCTCAAGAATTGCAAGCATTACGATGAATATGAATCCTACCTTACATCTTTCTTCATATTTATGTTCAATGAAGATCAAATGTTTTCTTTGTCTAAGGTTTTTTTTAGTCCTTTGAAGCTTACAATGTCTTTACATATCTAGCTAATGCTTAAAGTTGATGTGATTTGTGTGTGAGTGCTTAGGATTGTTTGGGCTATGAAGAACATCTTCCTTTGTGCATGCCATGTATTAAAGGCATGGTGTTAACGTACAATGGAGAAGGTCAAAAGTGTTGAAGTTTGACAAATAATCCTTCATGACCTACATTATGTATATGTCCATCGAACCCAAGGAAAACATTGACATTTTCAAAGAATGAAGGAGAATGAAAGAGAATGAAAGTCTTACAAAGTTTGAAATAACATAATCATGGTGACCCTTGGACACATTACTTTTCGACCTATTATTGCCAATTTGGTATGTGTTCATTTTTAATTTTAGTCTTTCAAAACATGTTTGTTTGATCATAGTTTCATAATTTTAATCCCTTTAAATGGGCATGATCATGTTTTATCGACTAGAACATTGATTTAATTAATATTGCATTGTGCATTGTGTTTTAGAGTTATGGATAATTAGCCTTCAACGCATGCCACATTCCAACCAAGGTACACAAGCAAATATTGAATCTTATCATGGCACCTTAAAGTGTTGGTTTTCATTTGAAACCAAGGGTCTTAAAGGCCATCAAATAGATTACTTGGTTTGGAGATTAACAATAATTGCATGACATTACATGCAAACATCCAAAATGAAAAAAGGGGGTTCATTAAAAACAAGGTTGTGGAATGTATTGTGGGAATGAATGTGGGAAAGGCAACATTGATCCCAATCATGCATGTATCCCAACCATCCTTTGAAACAAATGGTTATTGGATTATAAGGAGTCAACATCTTGCCAATGTGGCATACAAAGTGAAGTACACATTTACAAAATATTCAAGTTCCACATGTGAATGGACATTACAAAGGAATCTTTGTAAGCACCAACTTCTTATTATTTTCATGGTCCCAATGTTACCCAATAGGATGTTGTGGAACATGGTTCAGATTTAATCATGAAAGTTTAGTAGCCATGTTTGCGAACCCCAAATATATTTCAAATGATTCAAATTTTGAAGATAATGTTGAAGCTTATGGTGATGAAAAGGGTCATTGACATTGGTTTGATTGGAACCATGGAGGAGGTTGTGTTTCCTATGGACAAGGTTGGGGCTTTTGATGAACTGGAAAGTTCAAGTGTCCTTTGGTTTAACCATAGGTTATATGGCCTTGACACACTATAAAAATAATAATAATATGGTATTAATAATATATTATTGTTAAGTATAAATTCTTATATGTCAAATAATTATTAGTAATAAAAATGATGATACTATTATAGTATATACCTATTACTAATTAATAAAAGTTGTTTGAATATTATTGATTGTGATAGTATATTTTTATACACCTACATGGCTATATAGCTTAAATAACACTAGTTAGTTTATATGTATCTTAACATAGGCTACATATTTCACAAATAGTAACAATAAAATCTATAATAATAATAATAATTTATTAAGATCATTACTTTAAAAATTTAAATACTGACAAAAATTTTTTAGATTATTTATTAATACATTTTCCGTAAAGTTTTAAATATTTTTATTATCATAATAGTTTAATAATAATCAGTAATAATAAACTAAAATGTTTAATTAATAATTGATGAAGAACATAATTCGAAAAATATCATTATTTAATATTATTCATTATAATTAATTCAACATTAGTTGTTAACAATATCATATAAATATTATTTGAATACAAATCAGCATTAACAAATGCATAAATATCACAAAAGTATAATATTATTCTATTAAAGAAAATATGCATGAAATTTTAGTATTAATAAGAAGATTATTAATGATTATTGAAATCTATTTTTAGTATAATTAATACTTCTATTATTATTATTATATTTTAGTAAATAAGCAAAATAAAAAAATATGTTAAATAAAATATTAATAAATGTAAAAATGTTAATATTATTAGTATTCAATATTACTCAATAAAATTATTACCAATAGTAATGTAATATTAATCAACAACTTAATATATTATTATGTTTGGAGATTACAAACAATATAAAATTTGAAAGGGCATATATGTAGGTAGTTGGAACACAAACAATTGGATGATTACTTCCTAAGGTTACATTGTGCATGTATTGTTTATTTTGTGAAAAATGGACCTATTTCCATACTTTAATTATTAAACGAGTAAAAGAAAAATTTTAAAAATATCCACAAGAAGAATTGAAAGGTACTGCAAATCATTATGCATTACCCATTCATATAGGTGTAAACAAAAAACACCATGTCAATATTTTTCAACATTTGCTCTAATGTTAGCATATTTGCATCACCAAACAAAAAAATGTAAATATTGCATAATATTTTATGCAATACCTACACGTGCCCCCCCCCCTCCCCCCCCAAAGTGTTGTGTATTCATTGAAGCCCCCCTAAATGCAATTTGCTCCCAAAATGCAATACTTGCATTAAAAATTTAATAATAATACTAATAATAATATCTAATATATGTAGCTAAAGAAAATATGATAATAATAAATGTTTATTTTTAAAATTTTCATCCAATGAATGGTTGACACATGTCATTACCTATTCCATCTAACTTATGTAGGTAAATTGTTTAGCCAAAACATGGTACATAACACAATATGGGTTGCAAGTATGATGATTTGACTCACCTCTTTGAAGAAAATTCAAATCCTTAATACTTGCACCATTGGTCAACATAAATGACTAAGATGGCCATCCTTTGATTATGAATTTTCTTTTTCATTGCCCTATTGAGCTTGTCTAATGTAAATATGCTAGTATTATGTAAAATTTATTTTAAAGTTATTCATGCTTATATATAATTTTAGGATTACAAATAATTTAAAACTTAATCATTACATGTTTTAGATTATTTGTAATCCCCAAAATTTCACCCTAAAGCTTAATTGTAAAACCTAAACCCTAAAATGTAAAACCTACAACCTAACATTAAAACCTAACTATAAAGCTTACACTCTAAGATGTAAAACCTAGAATTTAAATCTACAACCCACAATCTAACATTAAAACGTAAAGCCCAAACCTAACCTTAACCCTAAAATATACAACTTAACATTAAAACCTAAAACTTAAAGTCTAAACCTAACCCTAACCCTAAAATCCACAACCTAACATTAAAAGTTAACTTTCAGCCTATATTTAACCTTCAAACTTAAAACCTACAACCTAACATTAAAACCTAACCTTAAAACCTAAAACCTTCAACCTAACATTAAAACTTAACCTTAAAGCCTAAAGCCTAATTTAAAAAGTAAAAAACTAAACCTAAAACCTTGAAACCAAAATTGTAAAATTCAAACTTTATTAAACTTAAACCTTTACTTTAAACCCTAAATTGTGAACCCTAAAACCTAAAACTGAACTTAAAATTTGAACCTTTTACCTAAACCCCAAATTGTAAACCCTAAAATCTAAACCTAAAGCCTTAATGAAAACCCTAAAATTTAAAGTTCAACCTTAAATTTAAACCTTCTACCTAAACCCCAAATTGTAAACCCTAAACATAAATTCAAAGCCTAAATGAAAAACCCTAAAACCAAAAGCCTAACCTTAAATTTAAAGCTTTTACCTAAAGCCTACCTTTAAATTTAAACCATTTACTTAAACCCCAAATCGTAAACCTTAAGCCCTAAACCTTAAATCCATTAAAACTTAAACCCCATAAATATTTTTAAAAGATATGTAATACCCGCATATAGAGCTCATTGAAAAAGTTGTCTATTGGTCAACTCCCCTCCCCCCCCCGCCCCTAAATGAATCCCCATTCAAAAATACAATACTCACACCCATCATATTAAAATGTTTGAATGTGTGTAGTACATATAAATTTGTATGACCATTATGCAAATATTACAAAAAAGGAAATTTTGATGTGTGTTTTGAACCCCCATGTAGGTATGGCAATTGAAGAAGAAAAATCCAATGTGAATTTTGAACCTCCATGCCTGTATTGCAAAAAAGGAAAAAAGATCTGGTGTGTGTTTTGAGCCCCCATGTGGGTATTGTGATTGAAAAGGAAAAATCTAATATGTGTTTTGCAAATGAAATGCAAGTATTGCACACATTATATTTATCTAATTGTAAAAATGGGTATTGCATTTTTGGTATTAGTGGGTTTTTGGCATTCATGGAGGTATTATGGGTTCATTTTTTAAAGCATGTATATTAGGGTTAAGACATTAAAATATTGCACAAAAAAAAGGTGATTCACAATAATTGTTTAATATGGCTTATGAAACATTAAGAAATGAAAAAAACATTTACAAAAAATCCAAAATGTAAACTGTAGTAATCCACATCAATTTGTACAAAAATTTTAAAAAGTTACAAAAATGCACATCTATATTTTAAAAAACTAGTTAATAATCATGATTGTTAAAACCATGAGCTTGGGAATAAGCCTTGACCAACTCTTCCACCCATGTTGCATGATGGTGGGTGTACATTTGGTGATGTTTTATATTGAAACAAGTTGCATCCACCACAAATTGGTCCTTTATAATTCCACACAACCTAAATAAGAATTCACACATTCTGTAAAAAATAATTTCAAAACTTTGATTGAACAATTGAACTTAAAATAATGGAAGGGTTTGAAAATAAATACCATCTATGAATGGTCTTTGATGCATGGAATCAAAGATTCTCTACATTTCTTCAAATTAAATGGACTTGTTATATTCCTCTTGTCATAAGGTGGCATAAAATGCCACCTTTGCCTTCCTCACATATGATAATTTGCATTGATAGATGGTGTCACCAAGTTTTTCATTTTTCTCAATTCGTGAGAATGCATTTCAAAGGATGTGTCCCACACCTTAATTAGAATGCCAAAAATATTACATAAGGTCTTTGAAGCAAGTTTGACCAAAGGCAATTTAAAGACCTCCTCATGCCCTTGTGTTGCTTCTTTTAAGCGTAATCCTATTCCAATGCAGTTTTGCTTATGCACAAACAACTACCTTCTACTCATTCCACTGCAAAATTGATTGGACATTAATCAAGATGAGGGCATTCATTACCAAATGATTTTGATGTCAAGGACCTTGTCATGAGTTGAAGGGCACCTATGATTTCCTTTTTTTGTAATGAGTTCATGCACTTCTTTAGATGTGTAGTTAATATTTATTTTGCAACATGTGATTTCTTGCACTTTCCAACTTCACGAGCCCACTTCGAACCTTTTTTGACCCATTCAACACTCTTCCTTGCAAGTTGAAGAAGGGGAAAGCCTCCAAGAATATAACATCAAGGGTTATTGGAAAGACTTTTTCAACTTTGTGGTCCTAGTTGGATAGTTCATTAGTTGCATTAGCTCCAAAAATCACACCACTAGTGACATCTTCCTCTAGGTTGTCGACAAGGATGGAGGGTTTCAAGGTGCCTTTCTATGTTTTTTTGCAATAGTGAGGGAGGTAGGGACGCTCCCAAAATGTGGAAATTTTGGGTTGGATTTAAAGAATTCCTCATCCTAGGCCCCACATTTTCGGAAACCCCCCTACCTTGGACTTTTCCCTTACCCCAAAATTAAACATTTTCCATAAACTAAATTATGTTTTATGGCTAAAGGCAAGTCCCAACTATGTGTTGATAGAGAACATATTAAGAAGTGCTTCATTACAAAATATTTTGTTTCCCTATTTTTGTTTCTCCTTTTTTTTTTCCAATACAAATCTAGGCACTAGTTTCAATCCCAAATAATAAAATGTATTTAAGAAGAAAATTCCACCCCCACTAGTGGGGCCCTATACAATTAACCCAAGTTGATTAACCTCATGTAAGATCACCCATCGTAAAATTATTTGAGTTGAAGGTGGGTTTAACTATAAACTTAAGGCCATTGGCAAGGCAAGTATATGAAATCTCTTGTTATGTTACCCATCCCAATATTGAACTAGTCAAAGTGGGCTTTAATTTTAGAGTTCTTATGGATCCCACTTGTGAAATAAATACTTCTAATTCATAACTAAATTTTAGTTATTAGAAATCAATCTAAATTCAATAACTTTTGATTATTGGTTCAAAAGTTACAAAATGAAAAAATGTGATAATTAATTTACAAAGACAAAAATATCAATTTGAATTCAATAAAATAAAGTTAGGTGATAAGGGGGTGAGAATGGCCAATTTTGCATAATAGGGCATCAAATTTGTTATGGGGAATGAAATTTTACAAAATGAAATAACTAGGACCCAAACTAGTTTTTCCACCAATTTTGGTGGTAAACTAAGTTTCATCCCCTCTTTCCTTTTGCTAAGTGCATATAGTGCAACTACATATCATAATACCTTGGTTGTTTTAGAAGTTCAATATCAAATATTTAATTTATTTTGAAATTTTCATTTCAACATTTTTTAATTAAAATTTTGATTAAAAAAATAAATATAATAAAATTTATCAATTATTTTGCAGTACACTATACATGGATGTAA
>Ga0209208_10011254_pt1 | contig 11471 bp, 11 predicted proteins | sample S1TSphfallax_3_FD_187694 | JGI IMG/M metagenome (GOLD analysis project Ga0209208, IMG submission 187694) | Host-associated microbial communities from peat moss isolated from Minnesota, USA - S1T2_Fd - Sphagnum fallax MG (SPAdes) (version 2) | ecosystem: Host-associated > Plants > Peat moss >...
TAAATATTATGCATTGATAACAAGTTTAACACATGAATATATAAAATGACATGAAATTCATTCATTCATAAGTTCATGCTTCATATGTTAACACATTCATTTGTGTATAAGACATATTGTAATACATAAAAATTTGAGCACAAAACATATGAACTTATAAATGAATGAGTTGCACAATTTTTTTTACTAAACTATTTCAATTTAAGCACCTTTAAAAGCTTGATTGACTTTAAATACTAAAAACCAAATGTAATGTAAACCACAACTTCATGCAGCACAGGTTGCTTGAAGTTGCGATTTACAATTTGCTTGATGTTGTAGTTTAAAAGTACAATCCATTTGTTTAGGATGCCTTGTTAAGGATACTTCAAATCAACAAAAACTCTTTAAAGTTTACCTTCTTTTTCATTTCATTAGGGCCTTTCAATTCCGATTCATTTAAGCTCTCAATTTGGGCACATGTGGTGTCAACTTCTGGATCCTTGGTAACCATATTAAAAGCCCTCTTTTGAGTACCCATTTGAGCTGTTATGCACACAATTCACAAAGGAGCTTATTGACACCGCAAAACGCCCCTAACACAAATTTTTCACAAATTTATAACTAATTCAAAAAGGATTTCAAAACTCAACTTCAACTTGGGTTGAGCTTTTACTCATCTTGTCCTTAAGGAAAAAATAAAATTAGGAGAAAATTGAAGTCTAAATTTACTCCCTGCAGCTTATTCTGACAGGTGCTTCTACATTAACTAAGCTGCTTTCAAGAAGGAAAATTGATGGGCATTATCTTCTTCTTATTATGAGGTACCAGTACTCCATTTTGAGTCCCCTTACAGGAGGGATCCTGTCTCTGGCTCCTTTGGAAGAAAAAACAGTCGGGTGATTTTCACCTGGAAATTTGGTAGAAGATTTACATATATTAGCATATTATAGGAATTTCTTGCATAGAAGTGTCAGAGCAGCGCACTTGTGAATGATTTCCTGAATTTTGCTTCAGGCATTTGAACAGTTAGTACCTTCGCTGATTCCTTGAAGAACACAGAGATCCCAATCCAACATTTGTCTTTTGTCCAACGTCTGCCCCTGATGGTGTCAGGAGTTGTTGTACATTGGTCTTCCCTCCTGAACAGGGTTTTCCAAATGGCAACAGATTGTACCCTGGTAGATTTTCCCGCCTCCTCCCAACCTCACAGATTGGTGCACCTGGATGGTGCTACAATGCCAAACCATGGTCCACTCCACATGTAAATGGGATCGTGTCACAAATTATTTGGGTTAAATTCATGGAATCAGTCTGGACCACTTAAAACAACACTAGAAAAAAAAACCTGTCAATAACAGCAAGTTTGCATACCAGACTGGATTACACTACTACATGTCTTGGAAAAAAGAAACTTTCTTAAAAGTCAAGAGATGCAACTTCACAGCAATGGGAAAAGAAGTGGGGCACATTATGATCCCCTCTTTAACAACCATAGTCACCTACAAAGAATCATATCCTGGCAAGGCACTTGACAAGCTAAATCTTTCTTCAAGACAGGTACCTAATCCTGGTTTACATACAAAAAGGTTCACACAGCCCACCAACCAGGCCATCTTCATGTAAATACAAATAGATTCAAGCAGGGCCTGACTGGCATGTGTGTGTCCCAACCACCAAACCCCATTGGCTGTAGCGGACCTAGGAATGTGCCAACTGTTTTGCATGAAGGTCTCTGAACTAGGTAACAAAGATAGAAAAGACAGTCACATACTGTTATAGAATGCCCGACACATCTCACAAGAAATAGTGAAGGGATGACTTCACTGTGGTTACCACCTGCAACCCTACATCCCTAAGCATGTTGCAGAAATGAACTACCAGGTGTTGCTCACCAATTCAAACATATCCCCCAATACAATGTGGCAAAGTGCCAGATCAACTGACAGTGCCATCCTAAGAGCAGCATCCACTCTTCTGAACAATGGCTTGTCCAGCTTTCATCTGGACGGTGCTAGGCTTGCTGCTAGTCATTGCAGGCTGACTTGCCATCCTGCAGAGAAATGCCAAAACATTATTCATAATCAATATTCATCACAATAAATGAAGTTGGACATGACATAAAACATGTATGTCAAACAAAAATTGGACTGTCAGACACATCAACGAGAAATGACCAGAATACCTGTTCTTGATCTCTGCAGCCATTGTCATGAAAGCCTGCTCCACATTAGTGGCATTTTTTGCACTGGTCTCCAAGAATGGGATGCCTATCTCATCAGCAAAAGCCTGAAAATAGAAAATACCAACAGCTTGGATCAAGATTTGCAAATTGACACATTCTGTGTTCCTGAAACAAATATATCCAATGAGATAGCAGAGAAAACCACAAAAAACCACTTAAAACCCCTTCAAAGGTAACTGTCTTATCAGTTCCAGCCAACCCAAAAACATAGCAAGATCAGGTGTGGTCAGAACCTTGTGAGTATCACTCATAAAGTATCAGACTGTCACCCTCATCATGAAAGACTAGGAAAGCAGATGGAAATTAGTTGGCAGCCACAAGGGAAAGAAGAAAAAAGAGTAGAAAACTAGAACTCGCAATAGCTCTTTCTTGGAAACCATGAACTGCAAATTACAATCCTTACCTTAGCTGTCTGGTAGTCAACAACCTTTTTGGTGGCCAGGTCAGACTTATTGCCCACAAGCAACTTGTTCACATTCTCACTGGCATATCGGTCAATCTCATTCAGCCATTGCTTCACATTGTTGAAACTCTCCTGGTCAGTGACATCATAGACCACCTGCATGTGTGCAATTGACTCCAATCAATTACTACAAATCATTGGATACAATCATCCAAGCATTAAACAAGTTCAATTTGTCCACATTGAGAACACATGTACAAGAGGTACTACACTGACCACAAGACAGGAAACCTAAGCCTGGAGTTATGAATAAATTGCAAGAACAGAATCAGGGAAGTCTCATATGTTTCTGTGCTTATCACAAGTGTGGCAGAACACTAATATTTTTTCTCCTATTAAATATTGGCAGAAGACAAGGGCACAAAAGTATGATGCATGCCACATACTATGATTCCATGAGCTCCACGGTAGTAGCTGCTGGTGATTGTTCTGAAACGCTCCTGTCCAGCTGTGTCCCACTGCAATCACAATTGCCAGACATTTTTAGATCATAGATTCTATAATTGGCAGTTTTCTCAAGCCCTCCATAGAGTTATCTGAAGAAAATATTTGCTTCAGACATCAGCAGTGTTCAGAGCACCAAAAAAAGTGTCAAGAAAATGCTTACAATTTGCAACTTAATTGTCTTCCCATCCAGCTCCACAGTACGGATTTTCTGTTCTCACACAAGTCAAAAGAGAATCTCAGGCTTCCAAGATACTCAAAAACCACTCAGAACTACAGCATTGGGGAACCATCTGAATTACAACTAGATGTCCAAAACAATTCCCAAATTCCACCATATGGTGCTAAGCTTACCAACAATAGGGCAGGCCTATGGGAAGTAACTAGGTTGGCAGACATGTAGATTCATGCTAACACAGAGGAGTACAGGTCAAGATACTTACGAAGTCAACTCCAATTGTGCTGATGTAGCTCTCCAAGTAAGAATCATCCTGCATCAGAACCAGTGTTGGGAGCTGACCATGGACAGAACTAAAAACTATCTTATCTGTCATACTTAATGGACTGACCATGTCACAAAACACTTTAAAGGCCTAATGCAAATCTGTCCTGAACAAAGTTCTTCACTAGTCTACAGTCTTAAAAGGGATACCACCAGTAAGAATCCATAACATCTGACTCAATGAGACAGAAAACACCCTGTCAATCACATCTCTACTGCAAGCATGACTAAAACTTCACAGCTCAAAAAAGGGAGGGATATCATACTGCAAAACGCAGAAGAAGGCAAGATTTTCCAACGCCTGAATCTCCAATCAGCAGCAACTTGAAAAGATAGTCACTGCATCCACATTCAAGTGAGGCAAGTATTAATGGGGCTCGGGGACTGCTCTGCAGATCACCTCACAATAAAAGAAAACACTTAAATCAATTAGCCAAGCAACAACACCTAAAAATAAAGTTAGCCTGAGAGACACTTCCACGCTTCACACATGTCCTGCTTCAGCTTGTGACTAGTGGTACTAGCATACACACCAGAAATGCTTCTACCTTCTGTGAGCATCTAGCCCACACAAATGGGATTCACCATCCCTCATAAAACCTGGGTGATTTTGGACATAGCCATCCAATGAACATGGTATGGAAGTTGCAGGAGGCACACAGCAAATCATGACATAGACCCACAGCATGATCCTTGTGAGAACATCATTTGGAACAAGATGGGTTCATTTGATACCATGATACGCACTTTTCCCAAACCCACCGTTTTAGCTAGTGACCATTAAAGAAATGACTTGATACTCTAATGTGCCTGCAAGAACCCATGTCAAATAACCCAACCTTCATCTTCAAGCACAAAACTGAAAAAAAATTGTTCAAAGTTCTATTTGACTTCCCAAAAGCAAAGAGATTGCTAATAATATAAGAGTGTATCTGCAGAATCTGTATGATGAACAAAATTTCCAGCCAGAAAATCTGTGAGAGAAACCTCTAAATCCACAAAAGGAAACTAAATGCCTGGGCAGGAAACTTTTTCTCAAGTACATAATCCATTTTCTTCCAAATTTTTAATATAATCAGACAGCAGCCAACCATTAACTGAGCAATATACCATGATTAAGGTTGTGAGCACAGGAAACTCTGTGATGCTCTGAACTAGAGTAGATATGGCTACAACAGTGAAAGATGGCTTAGCATGCTGGCAGACCACTATGACTTCTAGGTGAACATCACCAATCCAAATTGTTGGATCTACAATCTTTCATCAAAAAGCAGAAAGGAAAACAAACATAAATCTCCTTGCCAACAAAAAGAGAAAACAAGGAAAACCATGCCACTCCAGATGTTCAGACCCTCATCTCTACGTGCCAAAAGAACAGGAACGACCCTGTCAGGCATGAATTCCAAATTGCATGATGAAAAATGTGAGTCTACATTCAAATGATGAAAGAGTCCCCCATCTCTCAGACGGACACCAAGACCGACTTCCTTCTCCAAAAGAAAAAAGACCATCGGAATCAAATTCAGTCATATGAAATCGAAACATCACCCCACATCCCAAACCCGACTCCCGAATCTCGACACTTCAACCACGAGAGAATCGCACACATAGCCGACAAAAACGAAGAAAAGGAGACGAGAGAGAGAGAGAGAGAGAAAGACTCACTATTCGGGATTCATCTTGCACGAAGCAGACCACCACAAACAGGATCGGTTTTCTGGAGCTACACGCCACTCACAACCGACCACGATCTAGAGGAGGATCACCGGACACTCCAAGTTCTGCTCCTCCTTCTCCTCTCCGCCGGCAGACCACGGATGATGGTGCGCAGGTTTCTGGACCGGAAAAGAGCACACCACACGCAAGAGGCAGAAACAGCAGTAAATGGAAACACCAAAAGAAAGAGAAGGAGAGGCAAAGAAGAGCAGAAGACAAGAGAGGAGCGAGAGCGATGGCGCAAGAAAGCGAGGGTTTGCGACAACGAACGTCGCTTTACACTCGGGAAACAACTTCGCGCTGAAAAAAAAAAAGGAATTCCCGTCTCTGGAAAAGGCATAATAGGGTCGTAAGTGGCTATTCCAACTACGGCGGGTACATTCCAATCCATAATAGTCACCATTCCAACTGAGGCGGTTACATTCCAGTCCATAGCAGTCACCATTCCAACTGAGGCGGTTACATTCCAGTCCATAACAGTGACCATGCCAACCGGAGGCAGTTCACATTCCACTACAGAAACGGTGACCCATCACAACCTGGGGTGGTGGGTACAATTCCAGTCCATAACAGTCACCATTCCAACTGAGGTGGTTACACTTTTTAACTACAGAACAATGACCATTCCATTCCAACCGAGGTGGTACATTCCAGTACAAACCAGTGACCATTCCATCCAAGGTGGTTGCATTCCAGTCCATAATAGGAGGGTAGAATATACACCTTTCTTGTTGCTGATCACTTTCACTTCACAATTTTAGAGGGTTTGGAATTTATGCAAACCCTAGTAGAATTTGACCAAATTGGGTGCAAAACAAGGGACATTTTCTTTGGTGGAATACGTACCTTGAACCAATGTGTGTGCAAGCGGTTCAAGTTCTCAATTAGGTTAAGGGTTTAGGACCTTGAACAAGTTATTATCACTTTTCTAAGCAAGTTTAAATTCTCTAGTTATATTTATATAAGTACAAATGTTTCAAAGGGTAATAGTCAAGCCTTGATTCTTTAGACAATTTATTAGGGTTAATTGGTTTCACATACACAATCTTTTTTTTTGTGTGTTATGCACTAGTTGGACAAAACTAATATTACAAATTATTTTTAGTTGGGTGGTTAATAATTGGGAAAAGAAATTAGTTTTAAATCAAGGCAATTTCAAAAAATATTACAAGGTAGGCATCATTGGGCAACACTTTCCAAAAATTCAATGGAATATGGTAAGACTTGTGGTTTGTGCAAACGTTAAAAAAACAAATTAGGTATTCATGTTCATTTACGCCCAATTCCACCATTGACACCATTTGAAAATTTGAGAATTAATTTGATGAGCTTCTTTCCTATTAGTCTAAAGAATAATAAGATGTTTGTAACAACAACAAATTATTTTATTAAGTGGCCTTTAGGTAAAGCTTTTGAAGATTGCAAAGGAGGATGTGACAAGGTTTCTACACAAAAAAATTGTGATGCAATTCAAAAGAAAATTCAAATTATTCAAATTATGACCCACAATTTACAAACAATGTTATTGAAGAATTCATGAACAAATTAACCATCAAACATTGCATAAGTACAACATACAATCCTAACATGAACAATTTGGTTGAGTTCACAAACAAGGTGTTATGCAACATCTTGCACAACGAAATGAAAAATGTGAAAACTTAAACAATTGGGACAAAAAAATACATCTTGTGATGTGGGTGTATAATTTCACTTACAAATCATCCATAGGATTCACTTCCTTTTGACTTGCATAATGAATGAACTCAACAAATTACCCATTCGATATGAAATACAATAGTTTTGCACGTGGTGAAATGACATTAGTTGGGAATGGAAGATTTCAACAAAAAAAAGGCTTTTAGAATTTGTAAAATTAGACAAAAAATCAAATGCAAGCTTGACAAGTCATCAAGCTAGCCCAAACATGTGAAAAATATATTTTAACAAGAAACTAAGACCATGAAAGGTCGAAAAGGAGACTTGGTCAAGGTTTATGATAGTCACCGCAATTGTAGGATTTTCAAAAGTTATTTCTAAAATGGTATGGTCTATGCATAATCACAAAGGTTTTTTCCAATAGCAATAGAAAAAAATTGTTCATTTCAATAGAGAGGAGTATGAAAAGGTCAACTATAACAAACTCAAGAGTTTCCACAATAGTTAGTTGTTGTTTCAAAAATATAATAACAAAGTAAATGTGGGATTGGGACAAAAGCATACTTGGGTGGGACCATTAGGAATGTGAAAACTTCAATTTGTTGGACTCATAAAACTTTATAACAACAATGAAGGGCACACTTAGGAAAAGATTTTTGCTCCAAAACTTTATGAGTACATTCTCCAAATCTTGTAGTATTTGAAATTTTAATGAAATCAACAAATTTTGAATTTTGATGACAATGAATGCAAAAAATGTTCCATGAATGTCATTCAAGGGGTTCCTTTTTGGTGAGGAACATAAAAAGAATGTGTTGTTTTAGGTTTTTTTTTTCCACTAATTTCTAATAGTACCTCAAATTTCATTCTATTTTTGTTAATAGATTGGGAAATTATTATTAATTGCCAATTTTCAAAGGTCAAGAACATGGAGTCCTCAATGGCCATTGATGTTAGGAACACAAAGTAAATAGTAGTTATTCACATTTCTTATTGTCTCGATGATGAATTGTGGTCATTCCTATGGCATGTACTCAATAAATAAATGAATATATTTATATATGATGTGTATGTGTAAAGACATGTGTAAAAATAAAAGGTTATGAATGGGGTTAGAAATCAATTTTCTTTCAATGCCAATACATAATATAAATGTTTAAATATTTATGTTCATAGGTGGGGAAGACATAGCTCACATGGTGCAAACCAATAAATAAATAAATAAATAAATTTTAAAATGTCTATTTGAGTTGAACTTTTTTTAATTTTGGCAAGGTGGTTCCTACTAATACCACCCAAGGATGATTTCACTTATTGTTAGAACGATGAATCAATATAAAAAATAGATAATAGACTTTATGGGCATTACATTTAAGGATTCTTCAACTAAGGACTTACTTTGGACTCAAATACATGGGTTAGTTAACTATTTCAAGTTAGACATAAATAAAAGTTAATTAAGTTGACCTCACTTGTGCATTTAACACTATAATTTGAAGAAGCATATGTCAAATAATATAAAGATTCATCCATGGAAAAAATAAATGTTTTAATAGATTAGTAGGTGACATAACATCACTATCCTAAAAATATTAAATGATAATATCAATTAAATTTAGCTTTAAATGAAAATGATGGATGAGTCATGATGAATCATCCACTTTTCCTTCAAGTATTTAAGGGGTAGTGGAAGGAGCTTTGGGCTCATTTTCCATTTTTATGTTTTTAATCTATCATTAAGTTGTGATAGGTTTTTTTATGCATAATGAATTTATGATATTATAATAAACCCATGTGTTGTTTGTGAAAGAATTCACAAAAGAAAACTTACATGTGTATTTCATGATTGATCCCCATAATGCAAGGTTTTTGAGCATGTGCAACATGAATTCCCCATAGATCTATGTGATCTTAGCCCACAACATGTAAATTTCACCCCTTGTATTGTATTCAATCTACCTTGTGTTAAAAATGATTTATTTTTAAAATAACCCTCATATATGTCTTATTACTATAGGTTGGGTCTAGGTTTTGATCAAGTTTGGTCTAAGAAGCAAATGGCCGACAAATTTACATGGATTATACCCAAATTGAAACTAAACATGGTGGGTTTACATGGACCTTTAAATGCACCTTAGAATTGAACCCAACATGCTTTAAATGTTTTTTTTAAAGTTCAAGTCATATGTTTAAATAGGGATTGGGGTCCTAGGTTTAGGGTTTACCATTGATTTAATAGGTTTTAAGTAATGAATCTTCATTATCCTTGGCATCACAATGAAGGTTCAAACCTTTTTCTTCTTACATTACATTGGGGTTCGCACAAAGATGTCCTTCCTTCACTATCAAGGTCCATAATTAAAGGTCCATGATTTTTATCTTTATTTGTAATCTATTTATCTTTTTATCTTGATCTTAGATTTATATTGTGCGTGTCCATGGCCAACACATGCATTTTCAGCACCTACAACAAATGGTATAGTGGACAATCTCTCTTGTGTGGTCCCTCTAATGCATAATGGTTTTGATTTGTCATGTGTGATTTGAATCTTAAAAGCATATGCACTAGAACTTTGGAGAATTAATGATTTCCATTTTAAGTGCCCAAATCAAAACTAGTAGGTAAATGAACCTTAAACAATAGATGTTTGTGTTTGTCTTTTCCTTTTTTATAATTTTTAATTCATGGTCTACCATATGATTTTCCAAAATCTATTTTCCTTAGCAAAATGAGGCTCCCACTTTGTTCTTTACACATATGATCAAAAAATTATATTTGAGCTGGATGGCTCTTTTAAAAACCAAGCATTAACCAACTTTCATCGAAACCCATCCTAAGCTACATTAGCTTTTAAAGATGAACCAAAATAGTTAGCAACATTTATGTTAACACTAACAAAAATGCATTTTTTGCATTGTGGCATGAGGAACATTCTCAACAAACGAACTCTAAACAATTTTTCATAAATAATAACTAATTAACATGTTGTGCACAAACACTAATCTTTTTGAGGAAAAAGTATAATGGAACATTTTTTTTTGGTTTGTTTGTGCAAGAGTTCACATTCTCCAATTGTAAAACATTAATATTTTCTGATTTTTTGCTTAAAATATAATTCACATTAAAATCAAAACAAAGGTTCCATGATTTTCAACCAAATCCATAAAACAAAAGTATTAAAAATCATAATTTTTTTGTGGTAATGTTTGTGTGTGTGCATGTATGTTATTATGAATAGTGTTTTTTTTTTTTTTTTTCATTTTTTTTCTTTTTGCAAAAGTGGCAAATTTATCCTAAAAAAACATATGTTACACCAAAAATCAATGTATTCCAATTTTTCTCAAAATAATTCAGAAAATATCAAAAATGTGCTACCAAAACAAATCATTAGTTACCATTGTTGGTCTAGTATTGATTGGCGAACATACCAATTGAATTTGGGTAGTGGGTACATTGTAAAACTTGCATATCATGAATAAAAAATTCATATCTAAAACAAATAAAAATCCATATTAGACTTGTCCATATATCAATGTTCATTTTTTTTCTAACATGGTATTTAGATGAATTCACATCTTGACATGAACAATTCAAGGAGGTATCAAATATTGAGTATCAATAGATAAGTAACATCATTTAAAAAATTTACCTACTTTGACAAAACAATTGTTTGTCCTTGAATTGCACATTTGGCTAATTATGTGGATAAAAATGGGTGGGTATTCATGAATACTTGGGGCCTAATTGTCCAAATAGAAGGTGAAAACAAAAAATGAAATTTGATACTAGATGTAATATCTCATTATCATTAGTTGATATTAATTTATGCCATGCATTAGAAATTTAAAATTTGAAAATATGAAAGGTGTGAAGGCCTAAGCTTTCCTTTCATTCACCTTAGGACAAAAACATCGAACCCATATGAAGAGGAGAATGAATGAGCCATTCAAAAGCAAAGACCAAGGATTGGTGGGAGTCCAAATGGCCTTGAAATTGCCAAAAGGTGAAAATGAAATGACACAAACTTGGGTGAAATAAATACCACATCTTTGAAATGAATTTCATTAATTAAATAACCCAAAAATAATATAATTAATAATTTCCACTTCATATGTGGCTTAAATGTTCTTATAGATGATGGCCACTTTTTTTACATTGTCTTGTGGATGATCAACTATCAAACTATTGTGTTGTTCCACATACATATACGTCTTTGCATGACCCCCAATGTAGTAATGGAGATATGACAACACAAGATTTTTTTCATTTGGGTCCACTTGTAATATAATTATGATATTCTTTAAATTGCACCAATATCTAGTTCAAACATGTTCAACAAGTTTGTGGTAAAATTTTCATGCATTGAACCATATTGGTAGAAATGACTATTTGCAACTAATTTGATACCCAACCTTTCATGAAATGGAAAGAAATTATGGAAGATTTTTAATTCATAAATCAA
>Ga0209208_10011255_pt1 | contig 11470 bp, 9 predicted proteins | sample S1TSphfallax_3_FD_187694 | JGI IMG/M metagenome (GOLD analysis project Ga0209208, IMG submission 187694) | Host-associated microbial communities from peat moss isolated from Minnesota, USA - S1T2_Fd - Sphagnum fallax MG (SPAdes) (version 2) | ecosystem: Host-associated > Plants > Peat moss >...
GCGAAAACGGGCGATTATGCTCGTTCAATGCGAGGCGTGGTCGATCAGATTGCGCTCCACATCGCTCCAACGGCGCAACCTGCGTAAGATCGGCGCGACGACGCCGACTATTTGCTCAGGCTCCTAGGTCTTCTGCCGCGAGTCCGCGTCCCGGAAGTCCCATCCGACGCCGCGCGGCCCTTGTTACACTGGCGAGGATGCGGCGTTTTCGCGCCGTCGCCCTCTTTGTTCTGATCGCGCCCGCGAGCGCGCAGGTGCGCCTCGTCCCCGTCGTTTCGCCGCTCTCTCCGGCGGCGCCGCTCGGCGGTCTTTCGACGCCGTCTTCCGCGCCGGGCGTCTCGCCGCTCTCCGCGCCGGCTCTCACACCTTCGCTTCTCGTGCCGTTCGCCGCGCTCCCGTCCGCGCCCGCTCTCACGCCGCTCGCCGCCGCCGTTCCCGTCGCGGCGCCGGACGCCGATGCGGCCGCGCCTGCGGTCTCCGCCCCCGCCGCCGACCCCAAGCCGACCGCCGCCGCGTCCGCGCGCGCCGCGCTCCCGTCTTTGCGCGCGGGAGCCTCCCTCGGCGCGCGTCACGTCAATTCATTCTGGGACGGCTTCGCGTCTCCCGACGAAAGCGAAGCCGCCGTCGCGCGCTTCCTTCCGGACGCCGCCGGCTCCGGCGAGGACCTCCCCTCCGGCGCGCCGTTCCTGGCGCTGCGCGGCCGCGGCCTGCAGCCCGCGTTCGAGCGCGGGATCGCCCTGGCCCGCTCCACGAAAGCCGGCGCGCAGGCGTTCGACGAGGCGGAAGCCGCTCTCGGCGACCGCACGATCCCCGTCGAAGTGAAGGACCTGGGCCGCAACTACGGCGAGTGGGACTACCTCAACGGCAGGCTGCGCCTGGACCGCAAGCTCTTCGAGCCCGGCCGCGAGGTCGACCTCGCGGGCACGCTCGCGCACGAGCTCAAGCACGTGGCCCAGCACGCGCTCGGCCTGCCCTCCAACGCGCTCGAGCTGGAGATCGAGGCGCACCTGCTCAACATCGACATGATGGAGGAGCTCGGCCTGAAGGCGCCGCCGCACACGTTTTCCGCTCAACTCGTCGAGGCGCTGAAGAAAGGCCCGGACGCGTTTATCGAGCTGCTCGAGGCCGCGGTCCCCGGCAGTCCCTATCTCGGCGCACAGTCGTTGGCCGAAATCCGCGACCAGCTCGAGCAGGACCTCGACGACCTGTCCCTGCGCAAAGGCCCGCGCGCCGAGAAGCTCTCCTTGCAGGTCGAGATGGACCTGCGCCTGCTGCGCTCGAAGAAAGGCCGCGAGACCTACGAAGCTTTTTCGAAGCGCGTGCAGGCCGAGCTCAAGCGCCGCGCGGCCGCGGCGCGCTGAGCGGCTTCTTCAGCACCACCCACAGCGCCTTCTCCTCGCCGCACAAGGACGCGGGCTTGCCGTCGTAGCCGTAGCAGGCGGCGAGCGAGAAGCCGGTCTTCAAGATGAGGCTGGCGAGCTCGCCGGAGTCGTAGCTGCGCAGGTCGTACGCGGACTCCAGCACGCGCGTGCGGCCCTTCTCCGGCACGGTCACGAAGTTGATCACGCGCTCGCGGCGCCGGCGCGCGGTCGCCGGCAAGGTCATCATCACGTGGGTCAGGGTGCGGCCGCCCGCGCGCGCGGTCCACGTTTCCTCGTCCGGCAAGTCTTCCCCGTAGGCGGCCAGGTCCAGGCCCAAAATAAAAAGACCGCCGGGATTGAGCGCGGCCTCGGTGACGCGCAGGTGCGAGAGCGCCTCGCGCTCGCTCAGCAGATGCCGGAACGTGGAGAGCAGGTTGAAAGCGAGGTCGTACGTCCGCTTCGGTTTAAAGGAGACCATGTCGCCGCGGTCCACGCGCGCGCGCGCGCCGTATTTCGCGAGGCGCTTGCGCGCGTACGCGACCATCTTCGGCGACAGATCGTACCCGTGCGCGAGCCAGCCGCGCCGCAGAAGTCCCGCGAGGTAGCGCCCGGAGCCGCACGCGGGCTCGAGCGCGGTCTTGCCCCCGTTGCCGTGCCGGCGCGCGAGGAGGTCGAGGAGCCAGACCTCGTCGTCCGTGCCCTCGGCGTGGAGCGCGTCGTAGAGCGCCGGGTCCGCGTAGAACTTCGCAAGCGCGCTCACGCGGCGTCGGCGCGTTCGAGCACGACGGTGGTCTTCGGCGTGGCGAAGGAGATGCCGTCGGCCTGCAGAGCGTCGAGAAGGGCGAGCAGCACGCCCTGACGGCGATCCATGAACGCCGCGTAGCGCGGGTCTTGCACGAAGAAGACGAACTCGAACTGCAGGCCGCTGTCCTGAATGGCGGCCAGATGCGCGCGGTCGAAGCGCACGTCGGGCTGGGCGGAGGCGATGGCCTTCGCCTGCTCGGGAATGCGGCGCAGGACCTGCGTCGGCGTGTCGAGCGGGACGGAGAAGGTCACCACCGCGCGCCGCTCGCGCAGCTGCTTGAAATTCTGGATGCGCGCCGAGGTCAGCGACGAGTTCGGATAGACGAGCAGCTCGCCGTTGGTCGAGCGCACGCGCGTGGTCTTGACGCCGATGCGCTCCACGGTGCCGCTCATGTCGCCCACCTGGATGCTGTCGCCCAGCACGAACGGCTTGTCCAAGTAGATCGCGATCGCCGCGAACAGGTCGCCGAGCACGGCCTGCGCCGCGAGCGCGACCGCGATGCCGCCGATGCCCAGGCCGGCCAGCATGGAGCTCACGTTGAAGCCCAGGTTGCTCAGCACGAACATCGAAGCGCCCGCCCAGATCACCACGCGCGTGAACAAAGTGGCGCTCTGCGCGGTCTCCAGGCTGGCGCGCTCGGCGCCGTCCGTCAGGATCGTCTTGTGGATGGCGACGGAGGCCAGCGTGGACAGCAGGCCCACCATCCGGTACGCGACGACGAGCACGGTGAACGCGTGCAGGCCGGTCTCGAAGCGGTGCGGCAGCTCGAGCGAGCGCACCGCCGCGTCCAGAGCCACCACCGCCAGCTCGACGACCCGGATCTGCCCCAGCAGCTGCGCCGCGAGCGCGGGCCCGCGCTTGACCGCGACGCGCCGCAGGACCAGGAAGGCCGCGACGACGCCGAGAAAATACGCGGCCGAGAACGCGTACTCGGACAGCGAGTTGCCGTAGTATTCGCGCGAGAGAATTTCGAGATGCATCGGCGGCTATTATGCCTGATTCGGCCGGAAGTCGTCGATGCGGCCCGCGAAGCCGTCCATCTGCCTCTTGAATTCGTTTTTGGTCACGAGATTCTCGTGAACGTAGGTCTTCAGTTCCGCGAGATCGGCGCTCGTCTGCACCGTCGTCACAATCACGCGATGGAGCATTCCCTTCATGCTCTCGATGCTCGCGAACAAGGCGCTCACGTCGGCCTCATACCGAGTCGTCCGCGCCTTCAAATCCTCGATCTCGCGTCTCATGCTCAACGACATTGTAAACCTCCCTCCGTCGAGAAACAAGGGTCCAAGGGCCCAATCACATACGATGCACCCCTCGAAAAAGTTCCATCTGGCAATTCCGCGCACCGCAGGCTAAACTGGGCCCATGCACGCGCACGCGGTCATATTCGCCGCCGGATTCGCGGTCTTCCTCCGCGAGACCTACGGCTCCGGCCTGGCCCAGGCCAAGGACGCGGTCGACCGTCTCAAAGCCTCCCTGTAAGACCCGGCGCCCGCCGGACACCATTTGATACAATAGACTTTCGATTTTAGGGCCCCTATGCCCAAACCTCAGGAGAAGAAAATGCCCAGCGCCACCGCCGTGAAGCCCGATTTCAAGGTCAAAGACATCAGCTTGGCCGATTGGGGCCGCAAGGAAATCACCATCGCCGAGAGCGAAATGCCCGGCTTGATGGCCCTGCGCGCCGAATATAAAGGAAAAAAGCCGCTCAAGGGTGCGCGCATCGCCGGCTGCCTGCACATGACCATCCAGACCGCCGTGCTGATCGAGACCCTTCTCGACCTCGGCGCCGAGGTCCGCTGGTCCTCCTGCAACATCTTCAGCACCCAGGACCACGCCGCCGCCGCCATCGCCAAGGACGGCAAGGCCGCCGTGTTCGCCTGGAAGGGCATGAACGCCGAGGAGTTCGACTGGTGCATCGAGCAGACCCTCAAGTTCCCCGACGGCCAGTACCTCAACATGATCCTGGACGACGGCGGCGACCTGACCAACATGGTCTTCGACAGGTTCCCGAAGCTGGCCAAGGACATCGTCGGCCTTTCTGAAGAGACGACCACCGGCGTCCACCGCCTGGTCCAGCGCGCGATGAACGGCACGCTCCTCACCCCCGCCATCAACATCAACGACAGCTGCACCAAGAGCAAGTTCGACAACCTCTACGGCTGCCGCGAGTCCCTGCTCGACGGCATCAAGCGCGCCACCGACGTCATGATCGCCGGCAAGATCGCCGTCGTCGCCGGCTACGGCGACGTGGGCAAGGGCTGCGCGCAGTCCCTGCGCGGCCAGGGTGCTCGCGTCCTGATCACCGAGATTGATCCCATCAACGCCCTCCAGGCCAGCATGGAAGGCTACCAGGTGGTCACCATGGACGAGGCCGCCGCCATCGGCGACATCTTCGTGACGGCGACTGGATGCACCGACGTCATCCTGCGCCACCACCTGGACGCCATGAAGTCCCAGGCCATCGTCTGCAACATCGGCCACTTCGACCTGGAGATCGACATCGCCTCCATGGCCAACGACAAGAAGCTCAAGAAGGTCAACATCAAGCCCCAGGTCGACCAGTTCGTCTGGCCCAACGGCAAGGTCGTCACCGTCCTGGCCGAAGGCCGCCTCGTCAACCTCGGCTGCGCCACCGGCCACCCGAGCTTCGTCATGTCCTGCTCCTTCACCAACCAGGTCATGGCCCAGATCGAGCTCTGGTCCAACCGCGGCAAGGGCAAGTACAAGAACGAGGTCTACCTCCTCCCGAAGCACCTCGACGAGAAGGTCGCCGCCCTCCACCTCGGCAAGCTCGGCGCGAAGCTGACCAAGCTCACGCCGAAGCAGGCGGAGTACCTGGGCATCTCGGCGGAAGGGCCGTTCAAGCCGGAGAACTACCGCTACTAAGAATCACGACGGACGGAAAGAAAAAGGCCCCGGCAGGGATTCCTGCCGGGGTCTCTTTTTTATCAGTCCTTTTCAGAAATGATCGTGACTAGCTCAAGCCGATTTCCCTTGGACCATCTGCAGCGCTTCCCGATAGAGGAATGGTACCCAATAGAATCCAGTCTCACGCACCTTCAATATCCCGCGCTCAACCAATTGCTTAATAATTATCTCAGCGTCAATCTCCGATAGGCCAAAGAGCTTGGCTAGGGACTTCCGGCTATGCTCAGTCTTTTTCTTACGCAACTTCTCTAAATGTGGCTTGAGGTCTGGATATTCTTGATAGATCGCAGATTCAAGTTTCATCCGTGAAACTTCCAAGAGTGCCTGTTCAATCGCCAATGGAGAGATCAAAGAATCGGCCTGTTTAGCTCCTTGTTCAAGTCGCCGAATCTCTGCCAATCGAGCTGCGTCCACTAGGTGGATGAGCTCCCTGGGCGCAGCCTTGTCAGACCCATCCTGAATACGCGTGAGTATCCATTCCCAGGTTTTACGCCGTTTCTGTCCCTGCTCAACCTGTTCAGGAAAGATCCGATAGAATGTTTCTTGCTGAAGGGAGAAATCGGACAGGACGTCCTCGCGTTTTACTTCAAGAGTTCTACAGATACGATCAGAGCTCAATATTCTACGTACGATTAGGTTTAACAAAGACTGGGAGTCCCATCCGATAACAAGTGTTCGGATAATATGCGATGCCTCTCGGAATCCTTTCTTCGTTGTAATTCTAGCCCACAGATCATCACGAATAAAGATTTTGAGGCGCACGTTCCCAAACGCCCTAAAGTCACTGTATGTTCTAAAGAGTGCGCGTAACGCCCGAGCCTCTAGATCAGCATCCTCCTGGAACGCCACGTCCAATCGATCCAGCGCTATCCAAAATGATCTTTTCGCTTTCAGGCAGAGCTGATCGAGTTCAGTGAGGCTCTTATTCAATTCGTCGGATACCTGCAAAGCTGGCTCGACTTTCTGCAGTTTTGCTTTGAAGGTAGGCTTAAGGTGTCCGGTCGGATCGACTTCAGCCCCTGCCTCGACTTCTAATCTCCTGAAAAAGCTAATGGCTCGCGCGAATGCACCTTCCAGGCCTTCAAATGGGATTAATCCCCATTCTTGCAACCGTTTAGTGAGGCCGAATGATCCGGGAAGATTAAGCCTCTGAACCTCCGCACCAGCTAGCGCCAGAAAGAATGCCTTCCAGAAGATCAGGAGGTCATCTTCGCTAAGTGCTGGCTTTTGCTTCTGAAGTGACTGGAATATCGCGTTGCCAGCAGGATTTTCTCCCGCAAGAATCGATACGCCCTTAAGATCGTGCACTTTAGCTTTCCCTAAAAGCAGAATGTAGAGCGCACTTTTTCCGTATCCCTTTGATCCAAAGACTATATCCACATCATTTGATGTCAATCTCTCCCACGCGTTCGTATCGAGGAAATACTTTTGAAGTTCCAGACGTTCTTCTTCAGCGATCTGCTTTCCGACATTTAGATCCTTCAACAGTTCAAGGCGTTCCTTTCTATCCATGGTTGGCTCTCTGAAATTCGATTTGGCATCCGACAAGTGCATCAACACTTTGCCTGCCATTTAACGACATCGCTAACGCGGGAAGAGGATAGACATATCGTACGAATTTACATCTGAGTCATGAGGCGAAGGGCCAAACGGCGCATGGGCGCCGCCCGCGACCAACATCTGGGACTTCAGCCATGGACGGCGGCGCCACTTTCGACGGCCCGTCGAATCCTTTCAGTGAAGACAGATTCCCCAGATCGCGTCAGCACAAGACTTTCAGTAGCGCGAGTCATGGCCACATAAAGCAAGCGTGCTTCCTCGATCGGATCGAGGTTATTGGCCGGCATCCCATTCAATCCAGGGATACACACTACTGGAAACTCCAGTCCTTTGCTGGAATGCATGGTGATCAGCTTGACGCTGTCCTGGCCGGGATGGAAAGAGGCCTTGTCGAACTGCGGGGCCTCGTTTGGAATTCCCTTTCGCTTCAACGCCTCCGCCACAGCCTTGCCGATCGTCCAGGTGCGATAAATGACAGCCATCTCCTTCCACGAGCGTCCGGCTTCGCGCGCGGACTGGAGTTCGTTGGCGATGTAGGCGGCCTCGTCAAGTAATGATGGAAGCGGCACAAGCAATGGAACGGGGCCGTGACGGCCTGCGCTCATGGGTGAGATCACGGGGGCTTCATCTTCGGCGCCTTCACGCGCGGTCAGCAGGTCTTCGGCAAATGCTCGCGCCACCGCGAGGATTTCTGTGGTGTTCCGATAGTTGAGACGAAGGATGGTGGTACGGCCGCGCGCCTCGACACCGACACTCGAAAAGGTGAAGCGCCGTTTCTTGGGGCCTTCGTAAATGGATTGGGCATCGTCGTAGAGCACCAGTAGCGAACGGCTGTTTGGATGGATCATTTGGACGACGAGCTTCAGCCATTCGGGCCGGAAGTCGTGGCCCTCGTCAATGAGCACTGCGTCGTACTGGCCGGAAGGAATATGACCGGCGGCAACGGATCGAATCAGAAGATCAACGGATTCCTGACACGAAGCGTCAAAGTCCGGGTTCTTCGGCAGCGGGATGTTATACGCCACCAACTGACGCCGAACCCACTGATGGAAATTATGGACGTGAACTTTGCCAGAAAGTCGCTTCTGGCTCATGACATCGCCAAGTCGCGCCGCCAAAGTTTTGTTGTAGCAGAGCGTCAGGATAGGACGCGTGCAGACTTGCGCCAAATGCTCTGCTCGGTAGCCCAAAATCAACGTTTTTCCGGAGCCCGCCACGCCATGAATCACACGATGACCCTCGCCCAAACTCCGTGCTAATTGCTCTTGCTGCAAGTCCATGACCCGCAGGAGATCCGGAACTTCAAGCTTGTTGTCCTGCTCAAATAAATCGCCTTGATGGCCGATACGCACTTCCGGAAAGAGATGCCAGCGAACGCGATCGATCTGAGGGAGACTGACGGCGTGCGGGAACCGATACGGAAACATCCGCCACAATCGCTCTTGAAATTCGAGCGGGGCCGCGCTGTCGGTCATCTCGTCTTTGCAGACGACCAAGCCAGGAGGAATGGCCTCCCCCAAATCGGTGCTATCGAACTGCTTGCGCGTGATGTTGGCCAGAACCACTCCATGGCCATAGGGAAAAATGATTTTGCCCTTGTGTTCGCCGGCCGAGAAGACGAGTTGCGGGTCTTTCGACAAAAGGGTAACAGCTTCCAGAAGGCATTCACGTGCTTGCTCTATTGGATTGGAGACTTTTTTCAAGCGGCCATCACCGTCAACAATCTCCGCCCGAATTCGGTCAATCCCGCGGATCGTATCGCATGTCCAATCCTTCACCTCCAGTACTAACAGGCCATGCTGTGGATGAAAGATGATGAAGTCAGGCCGACGGCGATGCGGCCCCACCGGAACGTCATACCAGCACAAAACGTCGTCTTCGAGTTTGTCGACCAGCCGCTCAGCTAAGCGTCGCTCACCACTAGTCGCAAACGTGACGCTTCCCATCGCGGGAAGCAGAGTTCCCATATTCAGTGTCCGCCGCGGCTATAGATTCGCAAAAATACCAAACGAAGCATTCGCGTATTATAGGCCCGCTTAGCAAAAAAATCCAGGCCGGGAACCTCCCCAGCGCGGCCAGCCTATTATCCGCAGAAAGCGCATCGCCGCTCTTTGTCAATTTACATCAGTTAGAATGGTCCTCATGCCGCGCGAGTATTACTCCGACACAATTTCCACCTTCATCGCCACGGCTCCCGATGCCATTATCGGCCGCCTGACCACGAACAGTGAGTTTGATGTAGAACGGGCGCAGACGGGCGCGTGGCTGGAACAGATTGAGATACTGAAGAAGGTTCTCCCGGCGCATGATGGGTCGATCTACTTTGAATACTCGATCCCGCGCATGGGACGACGCATCGATAACGTCCTGCTGATTGGGCCCGTGATCTTCGTGCTTGAGTTCAAAGTGGGCGAGCATGAATTTCCGGCGTATGCGATTGATCAGGTTTGGGATTATGCGCTGGACCTCAAGAATTTCCACGAGGCCAGCCACGCGCCCTTCATCGCGCCCATTTTGATTTCGACGAAGGCGCCCTCAGGCCTACGCACTGTGGCTGTCACGGCGCAGAACGATAAAGTGCTTGTCCCCATTCGGACCAATGCGCAGCAACTGGGCGATGCGATCAATGATGTTCTGCGGTTTGTGGATGGAGAGAACATCGACCGCGGCTGTTGGGAGCAGGGACGCTACTGCCCGACGCCGACGATCATTGAAGCGGCGATGGCTCTCTATGCCGGGCACTCTGTGGCGGAGATATCGCGCAGCGACGCGGGCGCGATCAACCTCACGCAGACGTCTGAGGCCATATCAGAGATCATCACGGATTCGAAGAAGCGCGGCCGCAAGGCGATCTGCTTTTTGACGGGTGTCCCTGGCGCTGGGAAGACGCTGGTGGGCTTGAACATCGCGAACAAGCACATGGACAGCAAGAACGAGCTCTACAGCGTTTTCCTGTCCGGCAATGGACCACTGGTAGCCATTCTGCGTGAGGCTCTGACGCGCGATAAGGTCCGCCACGAGAAAGCGCGCGGGAAGAAAATGACGAAGGGCACCGCGATGAGCGCGGTGAAGGCCTTCATCCAGAACGTGCACAACTTCCGCGACGCGTGCCTGAATGATACGAAGCCTCCCGTCGAGCACGTGGCTTTGTTCGATGAGGCACAACGCGCGTGGGACGTTCGGCAGACGTCTAATTTCATGCGCCGGAAAAAGGGCAAGGCGAATTTCAATCAATCCGAGCCCGAGTTTCTGATCTCTTGCTTAGATCGCCATCCCGATTGGGCTGTCATTGTTTGCCTTGTCGGCGGCGGCCAGGAAATCAACGTGGGCGAATCAGGAATCACGGAATGGCTTGATTCTCTCAACCGCTCATACAAGGACTGGGACATCCATATCTCCTCGCATCTTTTTGACAGCGAATACAGCGCCGGCAAAGCGCTGGAAAGCCTGAAGGACCGAAAGAACGTCGTGTACCGCGACGAGCTCCACCTTTCGGTTTCGATGCGTTCGTTTAGGGCGGAGCACGTCTCGCTCTTGGTTAAACAGCTTCTGGACCTGAACAAAGAAGCCGCGCGGGAAACGCTGAAGAAGGTGAGTGCGAAGTATCCCATCGCCATCACTCGCGACCTCTCGAAAGCGAAGAAGTGGCTGCGCGAGCACGCGCGCGGTTCGGAGCGCTACGGCATAGTCGCATCGTCTCAGGCGGAACGGCTCAAGCCCCACGCGATCGACGTGAAGTCACCGATGGATCCTATTCATTGGTTTCTCGATGACAAGGAAGACGTGCGCTCGTCTTATTACCTTGAAGACGTGGCGACAGAGTTCCACGTTCAGGGCTTGGAGCTGGATTGGGCCTGTGTGACTTGGGACGCGGACTTCCGATACACGCCGATGGGCTGGGAGCACCGCTCCTTTGTTGGGAGCAAGTGGAACAACATCAACAAGCCCGAGAGGAAGGTCTTCCTGAAGAATGCCTACCGCGTGCTCCTCACGCGCGCCCGCCAGGGCATGGTGATCGTGATTCCCGAAGGTGCACCGGACGATCCCACGCGAAAGTCCGACTTCTACGATCCGACCTTCGAGTATTTGAAGTCGATCGGCTTTCCCGTCATCTGACGGGTCATCCGGCGCAATGCGCCTGCCGTCGGCGGTGAGAGAGTAGCCCTGCATCGCGTAGAGCTTGCGAAGCTTGTCCGCGTAAGCCAGCGCCTGCTTCTCGGACTTGAAGCTCTTCGGCGAGGCCGGCAGCCGGTCCGTCTCGTTCATGAGCAGATACATGGGTCCCCTCCCCGCGGCGTGATTTCAACGCTCGGCTCTCGCGGGAGGAAGAAAGAAGATCCCCCCGCGAGAAGTGCGTCCGATTTCTCGAGCGGGAGGATCGCGCGGGCCTGTTCGAACGCCTCTGGTCAGGATAACGGTGGCGGGGATTCGCCAAGACACGGTGAATGCGCACGTGTCCGTTTGAAGTCGCAAATTGCGGCATCAAAGGACGGAACAAAAACGGAGGGCAAATCGTAAATATGTCATGCCTTCCCCCAAAATACCCGCCGAAAGCCGAATCCATTCCATCCGCGGACAACGCGTCATGATCGACGCCGACCTCGCCGCGATCTACGGCGTCACGACGAAGCGCCTGAACGAGCAGGTCAAACGAAATTCCGGACGCTTTCCGAACGATTTCATGATTCGGCTGACGCTCCAGGAAAAGGCGGAGGTGGTCGCAAAATGCGACCACCTCCGCGGACTCCGATTCTCGCCGACGCTGCCTTTCGCGTTCACCGAGCACGGAGCGGTCATGCTGGCGGCGGTGCTG
>Ga0209208_10011257_pt1 | contig 11469 bp, 11 predicted proteins | sample S1TSphfallax_3_FD_187694 | JGI IMG/M metagenome (GOLD analysis project Ga0209208, IMG submission 187694) | Host-associated microbial communities from peat moss isolated from Minnesota, USA - S1T2_Fd - Sphagnum fallax MG (SPAdes) (version 2) | ecosystem: Host-associated > Plants > Peat moss >...
CTGGCTAATAGCACATAACCCAGGCTAGAATAAGGGCAAGGGTAGTAGTACAGTAACAGGCGTTCCTCAAAACATGGGACCAAAAGTAAAAGCACCTGGTGAACATTCCTCAAAATCTGCAACCTTCATGGGATGGTAGTTTGGTGCTGTGTGTTTGTTGGTTTGTTTGGGTTTGGATTTTTTTTTTTGGTTTTTGGTTTAGTAGGTGTGGGTGCGTTTGGCGAACCAAGTGTGGGGTGTTTTTCTGACCGTCGACGGAGTTCTTTTGGGAACAAGGCACGCAGGTCAGTTGGCACAAGGTGGGTCGTCGTCTGTGTTGACGGACTGCAGCGCATCACGCTCCTGCCGTCGTTGCCTCCCTGTTGCTGCGGCCTCCCTGGTTCGTTCCTGCTGTTGCCGCTGCAATGGAACAGCAGCGAGGAAAGGGCGGGGCGGCCGGGACTGGGGATGTGGACCATGCGTTAGCTGAGGTGCTATTGTCTCCGGCCCTCACTTGTCATCCCTTCGACGCATTTCGCGTTCCAGCATTTCGCATGCTGCTTGCCGCTTCGTCTCCTCTGCTTTCCTGCTCCTCTTGTGGTTTTGACTGTGTACAGGAAGGTGTTTCTAAATGTGATGCTTTGGCTTCTGTTGTTGCTGCCGGTCACGCCTTTGAGCGTTTCACGAGAAGAGGAGGTTCTGTGGAAGAAGAGGATGAAAGAAGTCGTAGAAGAGAGATTTTTCTCTTAAGCGAAGAGAGAAGACGACGATCGTGATGAGGAGAGAGATTTGCACATCTTCGTGAACGCTGTTCGTCTGTTTTCTTGCTTGGCTGTTGACGAGGAGGAGGAGGAGGCTGTGATGGTGGTGCCGGATTAGCAAGATTGACAGCGTGAGAGTTCTTTTGAAGAGAAAGTGACAGAAATCGGCGTTTTGTGACGGCGTATCGCTTCCCTCCAGGTTCGTTCTTTCTTCGGTGCCTTGACGGAGGAGGAGGACGGACAGGCTTCTGTTTGGGTTTCGGGTTTTAGTGTTCCTTGCGACTGGAGACTAAAATCTCCGGCTGGTTCCACAGTAGACACGGAGTTGCAGCAAGAAAAGTCGGTGCTCGAGATCGTCGGTCTGCGGATTCTTGCAGACAAGTAAATCAGTCCCACCATATCGCTGCAAGAACGAGTTTGCGAGGAACAAGAGTGTCCGAGGATAAAAGGTATTTCAGAGGCAGAAGGGGGGTTGTATGCTCGAGGCCAGGTGAATCGGTTGTGGAAAATTGAACGTGGAAGCGTCTTGTTCTCGGTGTACAGCATCTTCGTCTTTGGAAAGTCCTTCAGACTTTGCCTGTCCTTGATCTCCTGCAGCATCGATGCAGCATCGAGGTTGGGGCTAAGGAGGAGTTGGTTCCGGGATGCATGCAGGCATGTGGATGTGTTCTCGCAAGCGCTGATCTTGAGAGCCTCTCGTATACTTGATCCTAAGTTCGACAGCGTTGTGGTTTCTCGTGGTCTGCTGATGATTCTGGCAGTCCGTGTACGTTGCTGTTTGGTAGGTCTATTCCCCTGGGTCAAGTTTTCTTCCTGGTTATGTGCAGGCTTTTGCATATTTTTTTTCCAACAGTTCTCTGTGTGCTCTTTGCTCTTATCTGATCAAAGGATTTTCAGGATTCCAGTCCATGTGCACATTTCCAGTGTCAGGCACATTTGTGCAATAGGCCTGAGTAGATTCACATGCATTGGCTCGATGACTTGCACTGGTGTTTGAGGCATGAAGAAATTCCATGAGGAAACATTTGATTCTTTTATGTGACATTACTATCCTGAAGTTGCTATGTTTTTGTAGCTGATATTTTGGATTGTGACCATGTTTATGAAATGGCATAATTACTGTCAACTTTGCATTGCAAAGTTGACAAATTTATTCCTGTGCTTCTCAGTCATTGCTTATATTCTACATGAAGCAGGCACATTCTTCAATGAATATTAAGCAGTAGACTCTTGGTGTTCTGTCAATGGTTGTGTGGTCTACTGAGGAGCTGGAGCAATTTGTCTCTGAACTCTTAGCCAATGAAATATCTGTGCTGCAGCAATTATATTCTCTTGTGTGGGACCCTCTGTATTTATCAATTCTAACCCTAGGACTGCATGATTTGGTCCTCTCCAGGTTTACACTGTTGATAGCTCTGTGGAAGTGGGGGATTTGACAAGCTTGAATGGCGTGTGATGATTCTACACCAGTCAATTCACCAGAGAAACAGAATTCAAACTACAAATGGAAGAAGAGTCCGTCACAGGTTGAACTCCTGGAAAAGATCTATGCTGGTATGTTGTTGCCCATGAAGCATAGTTTTGTGCATCCCCTACCATAGTGGTGAAGGTTAACATACTATCTATGTGATGTGAATCGTTGGCTGGACAATTTCCTGTACTTGTGATTGTAGCATTTGGTCCTCCTTGTATTCACTTCAACAGCAGCCTGTAGGTTTGCATGTTTGGATTGAACATCACTGTTAGCATGTCGGTGACTGAACAAGTTATTTCTGTGATGGACATCTAGGGAGAAAAATGTTCAATAAGAATTCATGTTCTCTGTTGTTTATCTGTGGCATAGTTTTACCTCCTCCAGAAGAAAGCAATTTCTTTTGTAATTCCCATTCTAAATGGTAGATAGTCAATACCATGCATGTTGCTGTCGAAGGTTCATAAAGAGGTGCATGGCCATTGCTGTTTTTGTAACTGCTCTTCAATTTTGTCTTGTGGTCTTGTTTTCTGTTTGCTTTAGGATTGATTTCATCTTTTTCATGCTTTCCAAGTGCATGCTGCTGTCAGATCTGAAGTATCTATAACTTTATTATTGGATCATCTCTTAATTCTTAAATCACAAGGATTGTGAAATTCTGAGTACTTGTCAAGATATTCACATTCTGAGTGGCTATGCAGATGCCAAGTATCCATCAGATGAAGTGCGAGCAGAGCTTGGCAAGAAAACTGGACTATCTGCAAAGCAACTGCAAGTGTGGTTCACACACAGAAGGCATAAGGACAGGCGTGAGGGGATAGATGATGACCAACTTACTCAGCCTGCAAATTGCAACAATTTTGACATAGACCGTCATGGACTCCCATCCACAAAGAGAGGGGAGATTGATTTGAACAGCAGAGAAGATAACAAATCAGAGGATGGCTATCCTGCTGCTGTTCTTGCTGAAGAGCAAGATGATGATGTATTGATGGCCAAGGAGGTGAATGGCACAAATGTTGGTGATAGTGATTATGAAGAAATTGAAAAACCAAAGGCTACTACTAAGAGGAAAAGTGTGCCAAGTTCAAAGGAACCCAGGAAGCCACCATGCAAATCCAGCAGCCCGAAGTCGAAACTTACTTCCAAGGCAGAAACTGTTGAGCTGGCTGCCGTTAGAGCTGTTGAGTCACAGCTGAATGGACCAATGAGGGAAGATGGGCCTCCCTTGGGTTTTGAGTTTGATTCTCCACCACCTGGTGCATTTGAATTCATGAGTACAGAAGGTAAGTGGTTTTGAGAAGTATAGTGCTTGTGTTGACAATCTGCTGTTCACTTCCGTTCAGTGTGTTAACATACTATTTCTGCCACGTATACATCTATGTTTTGGAAGAATTGTCATTGCCAATGGCAAGTAGACAAATGGGCAGGAGCTAAGGGCTTGCTGCAAAATGTCTATAGGTCATATGGTTTCTACTTTTTTTATGAGAGTTTGAGCAACAATTCCAACTACAGTTTTCTGGCATTCTGGTGGATTTATATAAGCCCTTATGGGGCAAATGTTAGGCATGACAATGGGTTTAAGAGTTTGAATGGGAGTGCTGCACTGGAAGGCAAGTGGAGCAAGGATTCTTTGTTTCCGGAGAAGAAAAAAAGAAAAGTAGGTGATCTTTACAGTGCTCATTTGCCAGCTGGACATTATGTTTACAGAGGTAGTCTATGTATATCATTATGCTCCTGTAATTGCAGAATTGTCTTCAGTCTGACATCTCTAACAGCTGCAGAGTGGAGTTTTAAAGCCCAATTTGGCTGAGGATGGATTCTAGATTGCTAGTCTGGATGTGTTTGCAGGGCTGCAGTGTTAGATAGTTATGGAGGGTGCCAACATCACCCATCTTTTCTTATGTCCTATAGGAAACCCACAGCCAGGTTTGGTTAGTTCAGATAAGACTAGCTAAAGTAGTAATATTGAGAAATGAGAGCAAATATCTGTAGGATCATTTTTAGAACCATAGTGAGTCAAAGTCATTATATCCAGATTTTCATGAACTTTGCTTATGAAACAATGAAAAGATATTGTAGTGTGACATGTTGGAACTGGACAATTATATGTGATGGCTCTCTGTATGACACTACTGTTGCTCTTGGATTTTTGGCAGGGGGCTTTTAAGTATGATATGTTATGTAAGTGAATAGAACCAGAATACTCAGAGGGTTGGCAGTGGCTGATGCTATGCTGGAAATTCTAAGTGCCCAGACACTCTTGGATTTGGTAAAGCCATCTATGCACCTTGAGAGATGGTCAGTTGCTCAAGATTTGTAGTAGTCAAGGGTCATAAGACTTCTTACAGTAATCAATCTTTACATGTATTCCTTGAGGTCCATTGCAGACACTAATTGACATCTAATTTGCTCACAGATTCTCATGCATTAAGACTCTTGCCTTGGTTGATGCAGGTGTTCAGCCAATTATCTGCAAATCCAAACAGATTTGCATATTAATTTGCAGGTTGTACCAGGTCAAGAATGCTGACTATGCCAATACATAAGTGGGATTCCTGTCCCCTTAGCACTCTTCAGGTTTCTCAGTTTTGTTTTGTTTTTTGATTAAGTCTTCTACAATGTCATTCACCGACTGAATCGTAATTTTTGGTGCTCATTTGTCAGAAAGAGAATTGAAGTACTGAAGGCAAAGGAGGGTTGGGGTTCTCTTGTTGGTACATTTTGGTATTGAAAGGTGGGTACAGGGTGGTTTTCTTACACTGTATTGGGTGTGTGAAACTTTATCTCATAACTATGGTGTTGAAGTGCTTAAAAGGAGAGGTTGAGGCTCAGTTTGTTTAACCCATTATGGGTCCATGAATATCTATGCAGAATGTAATTAGCTCGGTGCAAATTTCTCTAGCTGGCATTATCACTGCTGATTAGTTGTTCAGTATTGTTTTGTTTGATGGATGGAGAACTTGATGACTTGCAAGGAATGTGAGAGGCTTGTGTTTGGAATTGATGGTGTGTTGAGTTATTTTACTACAACCATCTTGATAGTTGGTAAATCTGTTTGTCATTTGCATACCTACCTTGGTTAGGCAGGCATATATGGAAGTAGTGGTCATGATGTTTGGAAGTAAGACCATGAGTAACTTGGATGCTGGATATAATCAGTTCCCTTGACAAACTGTAGAGGCTTTCTAAGGATGTGGATTGTTTGTTTGGATCATGTGCAGTATGGGGACTGTAGTTTTGAAACATTGAATGGGTGACCTGCCTTTAGTTTGCAGTTCTCTGATACTAACATAGCAAGTTTGACTTTGGTTGTACCAAGTGGGGTATTGGACAATGAGGTCAGCTCTCTTGCATTAGAAGGTTTCCATTGCCAGTATGTGTGGAATTGATACTGATGAGATATTGTACATTGCCTGCAAGATATATGATCTGTGGGAGAAAGGCCACTGTGCTGTGGGGGTTGTCTTTGTGACAAAGCCAACAGGTGGGAAACATGTCACCACACATGTATGCTTGTGTTCATCAAATGAAATCAAGTGGAGTTCATAAAGGCACTGACCTGTTTGAATGCATTGGGATGGATTTATGTCAACTACATTAGGTGGACACATCTAGTGCTGTTGCATTGCCTGGAGTCTGGAGAGTCCTGACTGCAACCATTCTGACACAAGAAGTTTCTGTTGAAAAAATCTGCCAGTGTATGTTGCTTGTGATGGATTCAGGTGTGGGAATCAATACTGCTGGAAGGGGAATTCGTTGAACCATATGGAAAACCTGACAAACCCTTTCATAGAGGTGCTCACCTTTTGCCTTTTCCAATTTCTGTTTTCTTGACAACAGGAGAGAGCACTGGCGGTTCAGTGCAATCTGGAAGAGGTTCTAGAGGTGCACATGAATACTTGTGTCAGAATTACTGAACTGATGTTTGTGCATTCTGGCAACCACTCCAATACAGAGTTATCACTATTCCTGGCATGTTGTCTCATAACTATCTAATTGTCTAATTACTAGTTTTACATTCTCTTTGAGGTATGTAATGTTGGCAAATATTTGGAGGTATCCATGCAAATTTTCATAACATAATTGATGTCCTTCCAAACAAACAATGTTCAATTCTTCTTTTCAAGTGGTGTCAATGTATCCTATTTTAAACATATTATGACTCATCAAGTGTTAGGTTACCAACGAGGTTTTCTTACTTGTGTATTGGGTTTCAGTATGGTCTGAAAGAGTAGCTCCAAATGGGTTTGCTGCCCTAATGATCTTATTTGAGAGGGACAAACCACCTTGTTTTTGCAAGATTCTTTTATAATGGTTCATTTGAATGATATTGAAGAATCCTATTTAGGTTTTCTATTCATGTGTGTAACACAATCCCATAATTCCTTAGGCCTTGCAATTGATGAACAACACATTTTTCGATTGTTTTCCTTAATTTCGATCTTGTCATTGACTCTATGAGCTCTTTTGATTAGGTCATTTTAGAATTGGTTCAATTTGTAGCTTTAAATCTAGATACCTCACATTGTTTTGAGCTGCTGTAGGTATACAAACCTCACATTGTTTTGATCCTTAGTAAGTTGGTTGTACACAATGCAGGTAGTTGGCTATGTCAATTCTGCACCTATGTTGACGACATAGGTAGTTTGTATGGAGTATTGACTTTTGCAAGTGGAGTTCCTCATGCCACCCCCATGGTCTTGATCCACAAGATTTGTTTGCTTTTCTCATAGTGCTTTTGGTCTTTGCAAGATTGTATTGCATTTTTTTCTTGGGCTTTTGTGTTGATCCATTAATGGCCCATTTTCTCAAAGTTGCCATTCCTCAACAATCAATAGTTTAGGAAGATAACAATGAAAATAAAAATGTTGTCCTTTTTACTGTCTCCCCAAAAGTGAGGTCAGCCTAATTAATACAAGCCCTAACCTGTTGTGACACTTTTGAAGGGTAGTTATATCAACCATGTGCATGTAGAATAGATGGATTCTTGGAAGTGTAAACTTGACAACAGCTTGTGGTTCTACTACTAACAAGAACTAAGTATCAATCTTAGGTCATTACTTCGGAAGCAGATAGCCTTTACAATTAGCAAGGAGGAAATCTTTTTATAGCCTTGGTAGTATGTGCTACCTTCTTGAATTGTTGTTAGTTTGCTTGGCCAGATCAAATACTTTTCACAATTGCTGTATAATTAGTTCATGAACGAGTCTTGAAATCATTAGGCAGAGGAGGGCAGGCCTTTTTGTGCTGGCTTCCAGATGGTATGTGCACAATGACTCAATAACTCTCAAATAGGTTGATTAGGGGCACTTCTTTTGTTTCCCAACAACCTGATATATTGTTTAAAAAAGAATGCAACAGAAGAATTTAAAAAAGAATGCAACAGAAGAATGCAACAGTTTGGGTACAGAATGGTGTAGAGATACTTATTACCCTACTGATAAAAACCTCTGGATTTATATCCTTCAAATTCAGTGGGCAGATTATCTCATGTAATTGTAGCCTTACTGGGATTATCTTTGTATCCCAGAATTAGACGGATATTCCTTGTAATCTTTAAGAAAAACTATGCAAGCTTTTTCATTAATTACACAACAATTTTCAAGGGATACTGAAAGTTTTCCTGCGGCAATAGGTGTAGGTGGAAGCTGGAACATCCACTGACCCCAAACCAAGGGCCATCACCCAAGGGAGCTGGGGGCATCAAGCATCACTCACCTAACAATCCGTGACCTGGGTCATTGATACCACCAACTAACTTTCTTGTCCACTTTAAGATAGAGGACATGCCTAAATATCCAGAACTTGTAAACTCTAAAGGAAAGGCAACTTCTCCAGCTAGTGAAATGCTGATAATATTAAGCAGGCATTCCTTCCATGCTAGCCTGCCATAATCAAGGATATATCTCTAAAGTTGAAACAGTAGACTCAACCTGCTACTGCGACCAACGATTCTGATTCAACATGAGATCATTCCTCTCCTTTTACTTATTTCATTACTTTTTTAGATGCAGCAGGTACAGTCCCTGGGGAGGATCCCGCACCAGATATAGATGATGTCCTAATTCCATATATGATTTTTGTCAAATCTCTGCTATTCCAAGTTTTTGTCTGCTTGACATAGTTGCTACCCAAACATTTAGCGAGACGCTAAATCTTCTCCCCCTGGAGCTCTGTCCGGCGCCTGTTTTTCTTGTCTTCTTGCATATGTTTGTTGGCCCCCGCATGTTTCTACATGTTCTTTTTATTCTGCAAGAGAACTTAACAATTTTTTTTAATTTAAGGACATTCTGCACCAAATCACCGCATTCGAAGCTCAAATCTTCCAGGTGTAGAAGATGATACCAACCACTGGCACAGATTCAGGCATTCAAAGACTGTGTTTTCTTTTTTATTTGAATAACTTCGACAGTCAAAAAGTCAAACGCTGCAGCAGAAACACACGGTTCTCCGTAGGGCTGCACTGTCAGGCCCAGAAAGGGCGCTGGACAGTGCTCGATTGGAGGGAGAGGGGGGGGGGGGGGGGGGGGGGGGGGGGGGGGTATTTTAGAGTCTCTTACTTACTTAGTTACAATTTAGCGTCATTAAGTGGGCCAAACATTTCTGCTTACCCATATAAGATTTCAGAAAAAGGCAACGGACACCACAGTGGTCGCATCCTTCTGAAACTCTAGTTTTACTGACATTTATCATCATATATGTAAATTCATTACGTCTGTCTGTGACGGAGCTCGGGTCCGTCAGGCCGACCGGGCCCAGCCCGGTACTCCCGGTCGATCAGTCGCCCGTTGTGGGGGGGTGTCGGGTCGGGTCCGTCACAGAAGGTCGACCGGGCCCAGTTCAACACCCCTCACGGTTGTGACGGAGCCCGGCGTAACTCTTGTATGGACTGATCGAACTCAGCCTGGCACTCCCGGTCGGTCAGTCGCCTGCCGTGGGGGGTGTCGGGCCGGGTCCATCAGGCCGACCGGGCCCGGCCCGGCACTCCTGGCCGGTCAGTCCCCCATCGTGAGGGGTGCTGGGCCGAATCCGTCACAGAAGGCCGACCGGGCTCGGCCCGACACCCCCCACAGCTCCCCACAGCTGTGATGGAGCCCGGCGTAAGAGAGTTGTGTGTGTTTGACGGGGGAGGGCGACAGTGGCGAGAGCGAAAGTCTCATGACTGAGTAGTGTAAGTTGCTTGTTTTGCTCCAAAGGGCAGAGGTTGCTTGGAACTAGGAACGGTGAACAGCACGGACCTCTGGGATGTTGCAGTAATGAGGTCAGCCAGCAACGGATTTTGTGGGGGACTTTTCAAAAACAATAAATTAAAAATAAATATTTTTTAAAAAAAAGCTACTTTGCGCCTTTGTGTGTCTCTCTCTTGGTTTAAAGAAACCAGGGGACTTCACAATGTCCGAAGGTCATGGGTACCCACTAGTTCTAATAAATTTAGTGACCCAGCAATGGCAGATGCGTGAATCAACACCTAAACTGTACCACAGTAAAAACCAGTGTTTTGCAGCTCTCTCTTATTCAAAGAAAGAACCAGCGGATAAGGATCTTTGATTGGCACTCATCAAAAAGCAAAAGAACTGGTTCTGACTAGTGTTGGGTGGTATTCTCTTTTTAATGAGAACTGACGTTTTTGGATCTTCATAACAATTGATAGAATTTTACTGGGTGGTTTTACATTAATGCTTTAAGAATCAGATTCTGGTTCTCTCATAGAGTCGACCCAATTCTTAAGAAAATTCAAAACCAAAGTAATCAGTTCTTAATAATTCACTTCTCAATTAGGTGAGAATCCATCAAATGTGATAACAATCAATTCTCATTGTTGGAACCGATTTGAGAATCAATTTAAGAAGCAAAGGCCCTAGTGAGACCCACCCAACCCTGGTTGTGACCCTTGCTGAAGGCTCTCCAAGATCAAAGAAATGGTTCAGACGAGTGTGTTGTGTGCAAACTGTTTGGGACTTACACTTCGTGTAAATGTGAATCTCAGAATGAAATTTATTCACACTTTGTGCGAGTGCAAGTGTATAAAATTTATTTACATTTGTGTGAGTGTAAATGTAGAATATGAAATGTGTAAATGTAAAATCGTGTAAATTTATTTTATGCCATGTGAAACAGTGTAAGTTTTGAAACAGTGTTAAGTGTAAAAACTAAATTTATTTATATATTTTTACACAGCCCAATAAAAATACATAAATATATATCACTGTAAAAAATGTGATTTTTACTTGAAGAGATTCAAAAAAATAAAAAAACATCAGCATTCAAGGGTGGGGAGACCTCAGTTTTGTGGTGAAGTGAGTTTCACCCGGTCGCTCCTTCTTCTTAGCGCCTCCGTCACTGCTCCTACTTAAAAAGCCACTATAATTAGTCTTGAAGCTTGTGCATTAAATGCTGATTTTCAGCATTTCATTCCCAGATCTAATAAATTTCCTCATTTTATGAATAATCCTGAAAGAAGGGTTTGGGGTGAAAGGAGGCCCAAAGACAGGGTGACTTTACAAATAATTTTAGTATTTACACTTATATTTACATGTCCCAAAACATTTACACGGGCTGTGTAATTGTATGTGACAAATATTTACATTGGCTTCATGTAAGTGTTAGAAAAAACACATAAGTGTAAATGTAATAAAATTTGGACGTGTAAGTGTAAATGATTTACACTTAAATTGGATTTACACACTATCAGCTATTGACATTTACATGCACAACACCTCTTCAGACCTTTAACCACAATTCTCACACGGTTAAAGAAACCATTTGGATTGTTAAACTGCAGTTTTCACAAAATCAAAGAACCAATCAACAAACTTACCCTAAGGTCCGGTGCATAGACTCTTTGGTGGTTTTTAATGAAACACACTTGTTGTTTGAATTTTTGAAGAAACCCAAAATCAAAGGTTATTAATAAAATCAAAGAACCACCCAACACCAATACAAACTCAAATTTGTTTGCTTTCTTTTCAATGGATCAAGAAAAAAAACAAAAATTGAATAAAAGATCAATGGCTGGAACCATCACAAAGGAGACAAAAAGGGAAGGCCAAGGAAAGGCCAAAAGACGTATAGCTTGCAACAACCAAAAAAGGGAGAAAATTAGTCCTTTTCATGATAGGAATTTATCTCACTCATGGCCCTTTTAATGTTGTCAACATGCAAATCATGGGATCTAATAATAATGGAGGTCTAGAATAAACATCACCCGCCAATGTAGCTTTCATCTTTATAGCCAAAGCTAAAGCATGCTAAAGA
>Ga0209208_10011258_pt1 | contig 11468 bp, 9 predicted proteins | sample S1TSphfallax_3_FD_187694 | JGI IMG/M metagenome (GOLD analysis project Ga0209208, IMG submission 187694) | Host-associated microbial communities from peat moss isolated from Minnesota, USA - S1T2_Fd - Sphagnum fallax MG (SPAdes) (version 2) | ecosystem: Host-associated > Plants > Peat moss >...
TTTTCTATTTTAATGTATTTATTTATTTATTTATTTTGTTTCTATTTTCTTTTTCAAAAAGATTCTAGTTTTTTTAATATGTTCTATAATGAAAATAAATTTTTTTAAAAATTGTATTTTTGTTTGATTAGATGCAGGTCCCCCGGTTTTCCCTAAGGATTTCTTTAATAGATATGGCACCTCGCCCGGCCCCCCGCAGTGGCTGTCCTGGCCGCCTTGCCCTGCCTTGTTTGTCACCACAAATAGGGAATGGGCTCCACAGGGAACCGGCCAATCAAACGTTCCAGACGACGATGTTTTTCTCTATGGCCGGTTCTGCAACAGAAACATAGAAAATGCTTTTGCAGCAGAACGTCGTGTCACAGACAGAAGGATAGACTAAGTGAATTAATATATTAGATATGTACAATTAAAGAATGTGTTAAAGATTTTGTTTTTTTGGTCATGAGTGGTATCACTTAAAAGGTGGGTCACCTTTCAACACATTTTTAAAAATTAACTAAAGTTCTTTGTGCATAGAATAGATCATGAAATAATGTAAAAACATTATTTAAAGGTGTAATCATAGTAAACTTTAAAGGGAGCTGAAACACTAATTGTTGAATGTAGTGAAAAAAAATATTTTTATTATTTTGAAAGTCCACCATTTATTATATTGAATGTATAATTTGTACATCTTTTAAAAATTTTGTTTATATACTTATGAAATTGGAATCCTATGAATTTGGAATCATTTCATTATGTTTCTAAAATCCTTTGTCATATGTTAAGCATTTGTTGATTATTGTTTTGAAATTTGGATATGTTTTGTATCATTCAAACCTCCATCAAATTTCTTCAAATTTTAAGATGAAAATCAATATGTTTCACAAAACAGTTATAAGTATATTTTTAAATGTGTGTTTGATATTTTGAGTTTTGTTTATCTTGAATTATAGAAATAATTTTAATTATGGCTTTTAAAAGAATTGTACATTTGGTCATAATGTGAGCCTTAGCGCAAAAAATTGAGATTTTGATTGCATTAATGGTCATGTTTGGGTTTAATATTAATATTTAGTTTTGTAAACTACATAATTGATTGCCAAAATTGTGACCTTAGAAACAACATTTGGTGTGCTAAAACAAAAATCTTCTTATAAAATACCTTTACCTTGTTATTTAAACATCACTTTCTTAAATTTTAATCATGATTATTGTTTTATCTTAATGTTGTAAAATCGATCCTATTGGTGCATTATAAATATAAGGACATTTCATTGGATACAAATGACAAACACATGAATGTAGTTTGTTTTCATCCGTGATTTTGGAAGCAACTTTTGAATCAACATGATTAAATCAAATTGTGGATCTTGAGTTAGGGTTAATCAATATGCTCATGTGATTAAAGTACTTCATCCTACTCTTATGTGAGGGTTCACCATGTGACCCAATGTGATTCGTTTCACTCTTGCAAAGGCTTACAAAGTCACATCATTTGTTGTTGGTTTAAAACAAAACTTGCAAGTCCAATAATGAAAATAAGTTTTTTAGGAATGAAACGTCTTCTAGAGCAATCAAAGAGGAAATGGAGGATGGTAAACATAAGCTTGTGGCAACTTTTGTCATGTTAGACCTCAAGTAAGAAGCCCTTCATGTGTTGTGAAGCCTACATAATGCGGATGTCCATGTAGGAACATTGAGATATTTATGAATGATGAAGGATTAAACTTCAATTTTGCACAAATGAAAAGAAATTCAACCATGATATTGAGCTCCATGAAAAGAATGAGGCTTCTAGAATAGCTAAGGAGGAATGGATCATAATAAGATTGAACTTGCACCATTTGTGCTTCACTTGTGGTTAGAGATTCCTCAATAGTAAGGTCATTGTAATAGAGTTGAGGCAAATCCAAGAGTTTTTATAAGGGTTGTGCAATTGGGGTTGGTAAGAAGAATTTTAGCATTGATAGTTTCTCTAGAATTGACAAGCTTAAGGGAAAGTCAAAATTTGTGAAATAGAGTCTTGATGCAAGAATTGTTGGAAGAGAAGTGGAAGTTGAAAGCAACACTTGAAGAGGTTGTACAATTGGGGAAGCAACATAACAATATCATCCATAACCTAGCAACAAGGATTGAGTAGGTAGAAGCAAAGATGTCAAAGTCACACTTGCTCAAGAATGGTTCTATCATTTTCAAGAGAAGAAGCAAGAGTGTCGGAATGACTTCCAAATAAGCAAGGGAGGAATTGAAAAGTCTCCCCAAGCTCCCAAGGAGTGTTCAATGTGGAAGGTGCTAAAGGAGGGACATATTTTATTGTCCGAAGGATGAGCATTGGCCTTCATCAATTTTGAGTCTAAAGAAAATTTCTAGATCATTTTTCTCTTAGAGCCAAACGCTCTTGAAACAAGAGTTGCTATCTCCTTCAATTTGCTGGAGGTTTTCATGTGTTCACATCATGCAATAGATATTGTGGACATAATCAGATTTGTTCTACATTGAAACTTCTGCACAATATTTTGTGATGTGTGAGATGTGTGGCTTTCTCTTACTATCTGAGACACTTCATAAATGGAAGGTTGAAGGAGAGGTTGATTATTGTCTATTCTAAATATTTGGCCAAGAGTGTGAAGGAAAGTTTCTTCCCCTTGGTTTCTGTATACATTGCAAACGCACTCCCTCAAATTGAGAAATCTATTTTGCCAAATTCTCTTGCATTTTATAAGCTTTTCTATATGTATCATTTCTGCCCTTTCTTTTGCTAATTGGGTTGCATCCAAGTGTGCACAAAGGACAGGTAGTTGTACTCTATGTATTATCTGCCCAATTAAAAGATTCCATTCAATCCTGTTTTCATCTCAGCATCAATTTTGCTCTCAAGGTTGAGGGCCTTGATGTGTTTCCTTGTACACAATGGTCATTTGTTACATTTAGATAAACTGACTTCAAGATAATTTAGGCTTTCCTCAAGCCATTGATGCACTTGAGCTAATTGCATATGCAATCTTGTATGGAACTCTTAGACGCAGAGGCAATCTCTGATGAAACTTTTGACCTGTACATTGCAATTTTGTTGTTGAATTTATGCTGAAGCTGGTGGGATGGGTCTGCAATGTTTTACAGCATTCTGCTACATCATTTATGAAACTCTTAAAATACAGAACCCTTCTGTAATTCTTGTTTAAAACACTTGCAGCTGTATAAACTTTTTGGGTCTCCAATTTGCAACGGTAGGTTGTAATTTCTGACCTGAAACATTGATATGCATTTTTCAACTCGCATATTTAGCTTCAAATTCCAACAGAAAAGGTAAAACATTTCATTATATAACTCAGACGAACTGAGTTTCTCACATACAAAAGCTCTAACATTTCATAAGCTTGATAAAACCTACAGTATAGCCAAGATGAACACCAAAAGATGATGTACAGTTTGGAGGCAACGTGAGACAGGGAGAGAGACAGTTTGTTCAGCTGCCTGGGGGTGTACCAAACGTTGTGGAGCAACAGCGAAACAGAACACTTTCTACCAACTCATCGACAACAACTGCTTGGGATTATAGCACCTCACAGCTACAAATGTCGAGGTTGCAGGTGTAACAGCACACTAACAGTAGACACAATCTTAAAGCTCTAGAGTACATTACAACTCTTCTACACCATCTCAGTCTCTTGCCCTGTGTTTTGTTGTTCAGCAAAATGCAACCACTCATCTGAACAGGCAAGAAAACTGCGTGGTGTTGAGGTTGCTGTTCTATGATTGACAAGGCCACTGGAAAGAAAAGCCCTGTTTTCTATCTCTACCATGTGGGAGGAGGTTTCGCCTATGAGGATAAAACCTAATCTATTGCGGCTTCGAACCTTGCGAGCTGCTACTTTGCGCGACCACAGCCAGGTCTATGCTTTCTTCACAAAGACCAGTTGGGACACATTCTTTTTTGGCGCAGCTTCAGCAGGCGATTCCGGAAACGACACTTTACTGGTACAGACATCCTGATAGAATAGAGATAACGACGCTCCTCCGCCCATCTCCGATATCGATCATCAATTAAGAGGCCCCGCAGCGGCCGTAATCGCTGGGGTACGCTGGCCGGAGAGCGGTGCAACGCTGATAGCTTGAGCATACACACTAGCAGTCTGCTCTTGTGCTCCCGAGTTTACGAAATAGGCACCGTTCAAGAACACATCTCCAGCAGAGTTCCAGTTCCAGCTTTGCCATCCGCCGTAAGTGCCACCACCATCGTTCACTCGTTTTGTAACCTGCAGATCAAAGCACAAGGAATATATGCGGACAAGATGAGTGGGCAATCACAAAATTGTTCTCTTTTGTGCATGGCACAGGTGTTTCATTGCTCCATTATTTCCCCCCGAAAGATCCACCTGCATTTCTTGTACAACGCCTCACCAAACCACCCAAACGCATGGCAATGAAGCTCTGCCAACTAGCAGTATGCAGCAGCCTGGTAATAGGATTATGCGTTCTGCACCTTGAAGGATGCTTAAATCTATCATCAATTTCCAGATGACCAGCTTCCAGTTGTTACCTCTTTGTTGCCATTTGCTGGATTGAAGACGTTGCCTTGACTGAGAATGGTGGGGTCTTCACTTCCTCCGATAGCATATATGCCCCAACCAGATGTGTAATCATTGTTGAGAACTTGGACATAACCAAATCGGACTCTGCACAATCAAGAAATTTTATGTTTTGTTCTTCAGAAAGGCTTGTGAACATTCGAACACTCTTGAGCTTCTTCTGCTTGTTCAGACTTCAGAAACTCTGCTGATTGTAAACATGGGAAGCCAGGGAAGAAGCAAACCTTGGCATGCGCTGGACAAGCCCGGGTCCAAATTTATTGAAGGCCACCGTGATGTGCATGTTTCTATCTCCAACCTGATTTGGGTGAGATCCAAACAGCATCACCTGTACAAGCAAGAAGATTTCAGGAAAGTGATCAACATTAGAAGATATTAAAATGCAGATCAAATCCAATTATGATTCTGAAACCACAATGGGCATGGTTTGAATTTATTTTTATCCTAGCCATAGCTGAGAGATTGAATGCACGCCTATTATTACACGACTTGGGTTCCGTGCTGCTGCACACTAAAAGTGGCAATCAAGTGATGGAAAAAATGAATTGATTTTGTGGAAATTAAGTTCCATGCAAAAGAAAATATTGAATGACATTGCATGCAACTTGAATTGGATTCAATCCTCCAGAGCCAAGAGAGAATGAATGTGTGCGCATCGCACAACTATACCTTATCATGTGCCGTGAAGTAGTTGTTGGAGATTGTGATAAGATTGGAGTAATCGGTGCAATCGATCAAGCCATCGGCAGCTTTGGCCAAGAAGCAATGGTCAACCCAAATGTTGTTGGAGGCCTGGATGTGGATGGCATCGCCGTCTGCGACTCCGTGCTGCTCGACAAGTGATTGAGAAGTGATGATACTCGCAGGGCCTGTAGAGACAATGTTGTGAATGTAGAGCCCGTGGATAATGACATTGTTGACGGACACCATGGATAGCGATGCACCACCTGTGATGATCACAGTAGCGCCGCGCCCGTCGATCGTCTTGTAGCTGGTGACAAATAGCTCTTGGTTGAGATGGATGGTCATGCTGTTGGCGAAGATGATCCAAAGAGGCTCATTTCGTGATGCAGCATATCGCAAAGTGCCGGGCACAGGGTTCTCGACGTTGTCGTCGCTATTGGAAGTGACCACATAAATTCTTCCATTCTTTCCACCGATGGCATTTTTTCCGAAGCCGATGGCGCAGTTTGCTAGTGTCTGGCGATGCGATTCCCATTGAGGGTCACACATCCAGCAATCATCGATGGGGTTGCCACTCCCGCAACCACTCAATGTGGTGCGCGCCAGCGAAAATGCACTACTCGAATCCTTGCTGTTGTTCGATTCCACATGATGGCATGTAAGACAAGGCATAGAAGCATTAGAACAAATTTCAGAAAAGAAATCCCAAATTCCTGAGCATGGATTGAAAACCTCAGTAGAATGACGAGATCGTGCAATCTTGCAGGACGTGAGTTTCAACGACATGAAGGAGTGATGCTCAAATGTAAGCCAGCTTACTCAGGGGAATCAGCAGTCCTGTAATCTGGCAGGGGAGTCGAATCGGAAGTATCCCACAAGCTCTCCGGAATGCTACGGCTAGTGTTGTAATAGGTTTCTGCGAACCTGGCAGCCGGGCTACGGCTGGTATGTGTGGCGGCAGGGACGCTGTCGTATGGCTCATGAGAAGTAGTCCCTGTGGTATCGTCATTGCCTCCAAGAACATTCCCAGCGCTGAGGTCGAAGGAGAAAGGATCGTAGGACTGAGTGCTTGCACTGCCAGGAACAGTATCATCAACATACTCGTAGTTGAACGCAACCTCGTCAGGTGCGGGCCGGCATTGCACTTGCGGTAGGTTACTCCTGCATTGGACAGCCAACACAACTAAAACCAAATGCCACACAAATTGGGGCATTGACTGCATTGCTGATGAATTGCCAGCCATTGAAATTGAAATCAATGAAGTTCGGTAGTATGGATCTGATGCTTCTTGAGCACAACTGTCAAGCCTGGTTGACTCAGAATCTTTCAAGAAAGATTGAACTGTTCAATCGCTTTCTACTAATTGATTGATAACTACTTGAGGAAAAGCTTGCAACGGGTGGAGCGTGCCTGATGAATCAATCAATTTGGAATTAACTCAAGACTTGCTCAGTGCGATTGAATCGGGAATGGAATGACGCTGTTATATACATGCACCAGCAGCGATTCACATGAAATTTGACCGCATATTGCTCGATCGACAAGCTTAGAGTGCTTGCATTAATTCCTTGAATTGTGCAGCAGTTTTGGCCTGCTGCAGGAACCATGGCGCTCAGCTGCAGCTGAAGCTGCTGCTGTGGGTCCCCATGCGGCGCCTCAATCATGCTTCCCGAATCTCGAATCCCAGGAAAAACAAACCAATTCGGTCGACTCGACCAGCAGCTGCGCCTGGAAACTGCCCTAAACTTCTCTCAGAAAGAAAGCGCAATTTTTTAAAAAAGGAACCCAATTTTCTGCGCCGCATAATGGGGGGCTTCTTGCAATCCTGGTCAAATTACAAACTGCAAAGGTAATAAAACCTTCCTCAAGATCCAGGGTGGCTCAACGATCAACACGAGTAAATGTGATACCAGAATTTTAATCCCGTGCCTGAAGAATCTAATTCCCTTTCGAATTTCGTCGCTGAAACGGCTGACCAGGTTAGACATTCGCATTGAATTCCGGCGAAACGTGAATTCTTGCCCCTCATACGGCAGTGGCAAAAACACACGTTTTGCGATCGCAGGGATCGATTCCCTAGGAAGCGCACTGTTCGTGCGCGAATACGTCCCGAAATCACTCCAAGCGACCTAAAAGCGGCACCGAAAGATGAGGCAGCGGAAAGCATGAAGCATCGTGACCCTCTCGTGGCGCCTCTCATTCCATTATCACCGGCGCCCGCTTGGGATTTGACGGCCGTTACAGCAGTCTCGCCCAAAAAATACACCCCCATTCCAAAACCGTATCTTGGTTGGGCGACTATGCAACTTTCCATGCCCGTTCTGCCATCAGCCATGAAATCCATTATGGACTACGTAACCTGTGAGAGGATGCAGGTTATTGCATATAATCCAGCCACACGAGTAACCAGATTATGTGCGGATTCTGACCAGATTAAGTCATAACCTATTGCCTCGAGCCACTGTGGTAACCTGCAGCCTCAAGCCAGATATCAGACATAACCAGTTTTTGAAAGGCTTTTTGTGATACCGTCCTGCTACCAGGCATTGTGCACTAGAGCTATGTGACTGCGAATGGCATCTATGCATAAAGAATTATGGGTTATAACTTGTGACTAGCCAGCCACTGCAGTGCTGCCATGTCGCTCAAGAACTGGTTATGTCTACATTACATTTGACGCAAAATGACACTGCAGCTTGGGAAAATGAGTAGAAGTTGATTGAGGCCTTGGTCCACAAAATTTAAACACATGTTCAACCCTAGGCGCTCTCTCATGATTTCATGGCTTGAGCTAAACATAATCTTCAGTAAGATTAAGCCAAGCCTACTTATGTCAAGTGGTCATCCCATAAATCAGTAACCAAACAGAACTGTGGACCTACCAAGGGGTTACGCATTGCAAGAAGATTAAGTAATCATGTAGGTGAAGAGACAGTTAGTCACCCCCAATGAGTTAGTGACCTTTGCCTCATTTTCTTCTTCTTATTCATGGTCTTAATTCTGTCACACATGTTTAAGTTGTTTGTGAAGTATGAAAATTACATTGCATGTAAATAGTCATCAAATTATGCTTTACATGCACATAAACAGAGGTTTGGCTAAGGGCTTTTGGCATTCACATAATGATGAAAGTTGGTAGGATATTGAGGTTGCAGCTGGACCAATTAGGTGGATGCACCCAATCTCAAATCTTAATGTTTAAAGTTAATCAGTTCACTCACCTCTATATATATATATATATATATATATATATGGGTGACCAAAGGTATAGGAAGCAAGGTTGCCACAACCATATTATAGACCTATGCACTTAAGACAACTTCAAAGCATTTTATTATTTTTAGTGAATGAAAAGGGTTTCTTAACCACACAATCTTATAATTATGGGGATGGTATTGGTTGTAGCAAAGTAGATTTAGATCTCAGTTTGGTGAGTTTAGGTGAAAGGTTGTCACATTTATTCAGATTCAGATACACCAACTGTCTGTTCTTTGAATTTAACTTCTGATGTAGTTGGTTGGTAGCCATTTGAAATGTAAATAATTAACAGACAGTTGTTATGTGTCAATCAAGATTTTCACACCCTCATCATGCACATTGTTCACTATGCTCTTTTCTAGTGTTGTACATTGTTTGGTCACAGCCACAAAGCATAAAATGAGGAACACACTTCCATGATGAAGATCAATCTTGGTGGATTAGAGTGTTTGTTAAATTTCTCAGCCTACATTTATATGATATTGCTGATTAAATTTGACTGAAATATATTGGGCATATCTTGGAATGGAGTTAGGAGTTGCAAGGAGTAACAAACCCAAATATAAGTGTATGAGCATTTCATGAACAATGGTGCATGGTTTCATAGGGCATTATTAAGGGACAAGTACCCAGTGTTATTAATGATCACTTGTACAACCTTGTCAATTGATAACACAATATGCAAGACCACAACATATTTGTGCATTGAGTTATACTATTTGGTTGTAACAATTTTTTGCTTGGGATAAAACATGTAAAAATAGGAATATTCAAAATAACCCATAGAAAGATATCATCTAACCTTCTTTAATAGATGCAAATACACAATTTGTGCACCAACAACAAGACTCTCATTTCCATTTCAAGAGACAATTTGACATTTCATGAAACACTAACATGGCAATTTGACTTTGAATTCTGATTCTTTCAATTTGCTACAAATTTGCAAATGATCATTTGTGTAGCATTGGCCGTTGCACTAAATGCTTGAAGCTTGATCAAGACCTTATGGAAGAGGAAGTGCAAGAGTTTTTTGAACCTTCCAACAACAAGAATCAATACCAGAATTGTTTCAATGACAATGTGGCGTTCATCAATCGCATTGAGGAGATTTGGATGATACTCATCAATGAACTCAATACCATTTACACATGCCTTATTAACAAGGTTGAAGCTAGGGCCATCATGTGTGAAAGGAATGGGAAATAAGTTAACTATGTTTTTTTTGTGAATGGACAATCAAATAACAACCACGGAGGATACAACTTCTTGAAGCAAGCAAAAGGGGCAAAGTTGATGGACACTTAGGCAAGGAAACATAATCTGACAAAAGCCATGGTGATGGAAGTATCATCACAAGCACCCAAGAATAATGTTTCATGCCACAAAAACAACAATATGGTTGATTTTGAGGTTTTGCACAAGTGGCAAGATGCATACTTGGCCTTCAAAAAAGGAGTTCAGTCGGTTTGAAGCTCATATGTCTTATTTGTTGAAGACCAAATATGACTGTAGAACTAAATTGTCATTCATTAGTCACCAACAATCGAATCACAACCAACTATTTCAAAATGTAATGGTGAATCTACAAAGTCATCAGAAATTGACAAAACCAAAAAAATCACTACCGTTCTCATGGCATTGTAAGCACCACAATGAAAATGGGATTCCCAGGCAAGTGTGGTGGAAGGCATTCAAGGGGTTAATGGAAAGTGAGCAAGATGAACACAAGATTGCCTTCGAGAAATCTTCTACTATGGATGACATTTGGCTCAAAGTTATAGAAATGCAAGATTTTTGAATTCATCACAAGGCAACTTTTAGTCAACATATTTTAGGGTTGCAAAGTAGTGCAAAGGAACAAAGCCTCAAACCCTTCCCTAAAAATTTCAATGTTGATGTTAATTTGAGTTCATGTTTCAAAAGTTTCATGATTTTTGTTTGTTCCTTCTATATGCAAAGCTTTGAACTGGCCGAGGATTGCAAAGTCATGGCATGTGGACATGCATACCATTTTAGTGTTTCTAGATGTTTATAAGAAAGTTGTGTCCAAATACCTCACAAAGATTGTTGGAGACTTTCAATAATCAAGTTGGTTCTTGAAGGTGGACATGGAGGTGCAATATAAGATCTCCAAACACCCCTTCACAAGGTAGCTTTCACTTAAATCTTCATGCGCAATGTTTTTTAATTTCTTTTCAATGTTTTAAATTTCCTAGTAGTCCTAAAGTGTTTAAGATTTACAATGTTGGAACCCATAATTCTATAACTACTCATGTGATACCTAAATTTGTGATTCTATAAGGTGCAAATACATAGATAGGAGCCAAATTATGGGATTACTTTACAAAAGGATTGTGAATATTTTTTTGGTCCTTTTCATTCTTTCATATATGAAGAAAAAATTGAATGAAATTTTTTGCAACTTGTTATTAAAAATACATATAGTTGCCTTAACATATCACATGTTTTGTGTTAATCATTGTTGAATCATATATATAAATTCAGTAAGTCTATTTGTGACGGAGGTTTTGGGGGGTGGGGGAAGGGAGACGCCGGTGAAGCAGCGGGTGATTTCTTCAGTTAGTCTGTCTGTTGAGTACCTGAAACTTAGATCCCGTCTGTCCGTCTGTCGAGGTCCTAAAACCCAGATCCCAAATTGTAAAAGTAAAATAACCGCCCAAAAACCTGCCTGGCTCCTCTTTTCCGGGTTTTCATGAAACCCGGCAGTTCTGTGAGGTTTTTTTGAAATAACTAGAATCGGCAGCGATTCTTTGATTCTGAATTTTTTTCAAATACCCGGAACTTGTGATTCTTTGACTCCAAGTTTTAATTCTTTTAATTCCCATTTTACAAATACCCAGACATGGAGGTTATTCAACATATCAAATACCCGCCCAACACTACTTATATAATTCTGCTTATATAATAGAAATATCCGTCAAAATGAT
>Ga0209208_10011259_pt1 | contig 11468 bp, 7 predicted proteins | sample S1TSphfallax_3_FD_187694 | JGI IMG/M metagenome (GOLD analysis project Ga0209208, IMG submission 187694) | Host-associated microbial communities from peat moss isolated from Minnesota, USA - S1T2_Fd - Sphagnum fallax MG (SPAdes) (version 2) | ecosystem: Host-associated > Plants > Peat moss >...
CATTGTTTGGTGGTTTAAGAAACTTGATACTGTAAATCTCCAAGTACAAAAAAAACAACAATGTTGGAATTCCGAGTGCTCAAATGGTCCAAAAGTGTGAAAATTGCTTTGCCAAGAAACAAAGTACTAAGTTCCACACATATAAATGTAGACCCAAATGTTCAAAGTCATGTAGACTTGCACAAGTCTTTGAATGATAACCCAAAAGAGAATGTCCAAAAGTTTAAAAGGCCCAAGAAAATATCAAAGGCCAAATGTTGACACATGATAATGGTTGCAGAAAGAAAAAGGAAAGTTTTATGGGAATGCATTATTTTGCATGTTGCTAAACGGACATCCTTCAATCCTTGCTTTCAAAACACCCATACTGACTTTTTTGTTTTTTTTAGTGGGGGTGTGGGGGTGGGAAGAGAAGATTTACCTCCGAAGTGTGATAGAGGGCAACTTGGGCCCAACCCGATATTGTATTTCATAATTCATGTAAACTAAAACAAAATTTAAAGCTCTTTTACTTTTAAGAAGTTGAATTCACTTTTTTAATATTGTGCATGTAATATGCCAACCCATGCCATACCCTTTTATGCAATCATTAATATGGCATGGCATGGGAATCCCTTGTACGGTTGCACATTCCATGTATGCAATGGCACGAAACCATGCATATTGTCCACTTTGGCCAACCATGCATCCGATGTGCCATTTTAAATTTCCCCGCCCCCAACAATAGTCCATGAGGTGAAAAAGTAATGCTACAATTGGACTAAGAAAAGAGGTTTTCTCCCAAGAAAACCCTATCAGCCAGGAGAAAAACCCTAATCAACTATTGCTGAATGAGATATTTGGAGCTCTAATCCATGTTTTAGTTGCTAAACATGGAATTCCAGTCCTTTTTCATTGTAATGCTTTTTTTGCATGTATTGGAATGGATTCTTGTTTCTTCAACATCCTGCTAAGATGAATAATTTTATTGTGAGTGTCTATTTCACCTATTTGGAGTTATGCCAACATGCTTCGATTATATTCACTATTACTAGATCATTTTGCATCTACAAGGTATGTTTTCTCATGACTTTGGGCCTTTCGAAGCCATACATATTGCACAAAAATTAGTAATGTAATAATACTTTAAGAACTTGGTTTTGCATGTAAGCTTATATTTTCCATGCTTTTATCTTATGTAGTTAGATTCTGGAACTTGGGGAAATATTAAACATGGAATCACCCAAGAATTATGTTATTGACCAAATCATTATCCAACTACATCAAAGACTATTATTTACATGTGCTTGGGAATTTAGGGGTTTTTCTACACCACCAAGTTACGTCGTTACCTTAGAACCTATTTATGTAGCTAATTTGTTTTTGTAACCTCATTGCATTATGTACAATTTGCTATTTGGCCTTGACCAAAACTTTATCATTTCGGTAGCCTATTACGCTATTCTTCTTTTATTTATTTGGTTTTGTAACACAAAAGGATTGCATTATATAAAGCCCACCACCAAACCTTAGCTTTATCATTTTTGGGTCAGGTTGTAGCCTGATAATTTTGAATAACAGGAGGGTTCACATAGTCATGTCATTGTATTTTCATGTGTAACTTGTTAGTGCTTTTCAATTTTTGACAATTGGGTATTGTAACATGAACTGATAGGTAGCATGATTGCATTATGTAAAATGTGCCAATAGACCTTGGCCCTAACTTTTATCATTATTAACCATGTTGTAATCTGATAATTTGAGTTGATGGTATGATGGTATGGTTAGTAACATGATGGGTTATTAGTATGTTTTATAACAAGTATGTTTATTGATCATGTTATTAATTGTGCATAGTTTTTTTTTTTCTTAAATGACAAGAATATGATATTACACATTGCCAAGATGAAAAGTGGGGTTATGTTATTGAGATGGTTGACTGCAAGAATGTATATATGGATCAACATAGACAAGAAAATTAAATGAAATCACATTCCCAGTCTGCTAATTATAGGGATATTTTCTGATGGTATGAATTGTGCCCAACCACACATCATGGTATGGGTCAAAAAAAGGGTGTATGTGGCATATATTCCATGGGATAGACTTCTTGATTTTGTGACTGGCTAATATAATAGAAGAGACCAAATCAATGACTACCTGAAAAACCCAGGTTGGAATAGATATTGTGAAAGCATATTGTAAACATGAATTCATTCTTACTTACTATACAATGATGTGGTCAGACTTGTCACATGACAAAATGTTATTCTAAGGACATGTATTTGCATCCACTCACAAAGGCATAGGTTGAGAAAAATCTTGTGTCAATAGATGGAATTATAGCAGTGCATTTTGTTATAGTTAAGAATTTAGTTGTGTAACATGGAGCTTGGGACTCTTTAGATAATGTGAGGGTCTAGCCTTACAATAGCCTACCGTATAAGATTAATGGTCAAAAATATATAAGTTCCAACTCAATGTAATAATTGACTAATTGAGTATATAACAACTACACATTTGCGTTTATTGTACTATAACATGTTACAAGGTCTTGTATGTTTTAGGTTCCAAGTTTGTTACCCCAATTCTTATACCAAGGCCCTACTATGTGGCATTTTACTTGAACATAAATTGAAATGTTTTTAAACTATTGTTACAAGTGTAGTAAATCTGTGTATTGTTATGTTGTGATGTTGTTAGGAGTTACGATAGTTATGTGTTTTCATCTTACTTATTGTAAGTAACTTAGAGTAAGTAGGATAGGAACCGGTTTCCATGTGAACACGATTTCAAAATTTTCATGTTTAGAATAAATAAAGATTCATGTGATCAAAATTCAGTTTTTTGGATTTTGAAACCATCATATTCTTGTGTTGTGTGTTGTATTTGCTTTGCAAGGAAGTTTATGTTTTGGGTTTTGTTTTGTGTTGCAAATATATGATACTTGGATTCTTACAATTGTGTTAGGTAGTGAGTTTTTGTGCAAGTGAATAATTTTTGAAATCCAAAAAACTATATTTAGTTTGTTAGTGCAAGAAACTAGATTTTGTTTTGGTTTTGCATTAAGTTTTGTTTGAGCTTTTAATTTGGGTTCTGTTAAGCACCATGTGATGGGGGTTTAAATTTTTTATTTTGGGTCACTCCCTGGGGAATTGAACCCAACTAGTGCTTGAATACCTAGAATGTGGAAAGAAACAAGCAGAAGTTGCTGAAGGAACAACCCTTGGGAACAAGGACAAGGTGTGAAAACAAATTCAAATTTTGAAGGAAGGCCATGTTCTCATCACATGAACCCTCATTGTTTGTTTTGTTTTGTTTGTTTCATTTTTTCCCCTTGTTTTGTTGCAACACATCTAGCTATTGCCACTTCAACGATCGTGATTCAAATTAATCCCAATAAACTAGCGAAATATATTGCAATACATGCGAAAACAGTGGTTACACATGTTACATCCTATTATATATTGGTTGGGGGTGGTTTCATATCCCCTAAGAATTATTATTGATTTTTGGGAAAAAATTACATATTACCAACCAAGATAGTATATAGGAATTAGTCATAAGGCTTCACTATTGGTTAAATTTATTGTGAGGCAATCAAGGAAATCTAATAAGTCCACCATGTTGACTAGATTTTCAAGCCTTCGACATGGGTTTGAATTGTTAGAAGGTAACATCCATGATCAAGATGTACCTCCAAGTGGTGAATTAATGATGCCAAGGCCACAAAGGATTCCACTTATTTCAATTTTTCCATTGGATCCTAGGTCCACATGGGGCACATTGACCAAGTTCCAAACATTAATTAGTCACTACATTCATCACATTTTGTTGTCACCAAGGCCACATTCACTAATGGATGCTAGTAATGGCCCACCTAGATTGAGCCCATTAGATACCAAAATTATCTAGAGGGATATTCTGAAGGATGCAAGGATATGTCTACTAGAGTTATTTGGGGCATTAGTTTCAATCTAATATTGTAGTCAAGGATCCAAATATAATGATATCAATATATGGAACGGGATCCATAGGCTTGATAACCCTCCATGCATCATGTTGTAGCAACAATTTATTTTGTTGCCCACATTAGCTATTCAAAGGCATCAACGTTCCTTATCGAACAACATCACATTGTTGGGGGCACCTAATTTGGCCAAGATTGGGCCAATTCATTTGATCATTTTAGGATGGTCATGTTAGGGTCTTTCATAAGCTTGTGATGACCAAAGATTTTCAAACCCTAAATCAAGATTATTCTTGGAGTTGATTTTGATTCTTTGATATGTATAAACATCACAAATGCATATTTATTGTAAAATGTTCCACCTTTGGGAGATTTTCAACCAATTGTTTTGACAACATGGCACAAATCATGGATTGGATTGGCAAGCCAATGTAGGTGGATGCATGCTGCTACTATTGGTGCATGAACCCATCCATTTCGGTGGATGTGGACTAACCTCACACCATTAAAAGTAATCCATCAAACTTATAAGCTCATCCTTAGGTCACCCCCATGTTAGGTGGATGACATACTTGATTTGGGACACCATTCATGTGGGGTTTGCCATGATGATTGGTCACCACTAGCTATGATCAATAGAGTTGGCCTTCCACAAGTTACCTTACCTACTTTTCCTATGTTTTCATGCATTTCATGACAATGGCCCAAGGATAATTTGGGACTCCAATCCTTCTAATATGGAGGAGCTTAATGCAAATGAGAAGGAGTGAACTATGGGTTTGTACACTACCACTACATTTGTGCCTAATAATTTTGAAAGAGCTCGTATGCAAATTCTAGGGCAAGTTATGGACATTAACTACTTAACATGGATTTTTAGTTTAACCTTAGCCAAACAAACCCATTTGGCACATTGTTTTCCACCCACCCACCCTCCACATACATGTGTTGCACCTCCACTTGGGACAACCATGTTAGTGCAAAAGGGGGGGGGGATGTGACAACATGAAGTGTGCATCCCTAGCATATGTGGGATGAAGTACACCAAGAAAGATTTATGGGTGTGGGGAAAGAAGTTAATGATGTTGGGGTGCCGTGACAATGAAACACTTGCAAAATTTTACATAATAACTACAAGTCATGTTCTCATTTTCGAACAATGGGGTTAATCCATCACCTCAACCCGAGGTGTTATTGACTACAACCACATAGGAACCAAATATTGGTCCAACGATTACAAGAGATACAATGTTCATAACACAATTGCTATTGCAGAATTATGTTGGATGTTTTGCCTCCAATTTGAAAGAATTAAGCCAATTGAAGTGACACAAGGTTTACATCACATTGGAGGATGATACTCCAAATTTTAAGTGACCTTACAAGCCTAATGATGTGGAAAGGGCCTTGGTACAATCTCAAAGAACATGTTTTCAAAGAACAATCCCTTGGACTTACGTTATAGTTACCATTAGTTGGCACTAAAAAAGGATGACAAGGTTAAGATAACATTTTGGGGAATTGATTATCATGGAAAAAATTGTTTATACCAATGGAAGTTTGTGCCATTTGGTTTGAAGAACACCCTTATATAAGCATCATTTGTAGGAAATGTTTGGAAGATTTAAAGATGATAACCTTGAACTTCACCCAAACAAATGTCAATTATTTTATATTAGGTGGAATACCTAGGTCATATAATTTATGTAGGTCACATATTGAAGGTTCATAAGTCCAAGGTTGAAGCCATTTTCACAAGTTCCCCAACCACCATGTGTTAGTTTGTTACTATCCTTCTTGGACTTGTGTAATTATTACCAAAGATTTGTCAAAGCATTTAGCAACATTGCCAAACCTTTAACCGAATTGACACAAATCGACCAATAGTTCATTTGGGGTGAAACACATCATCCATAAAGGTTTGGTCTCTTAACATTCCTCTTTTGGGAAGGGTCAACCCTTCCATTCCAACCCTTGAATCTTGTAGCATATGCCTTAAAGCATCTATAATTGAAATGAAAAGGTGGGGTGTTAAAGGATAACCATGCCTCACATATTTGTGGAGGTTTAAAAACTCCCCTAGTTCCTTGTTGATTTTTATCTCTAATGTGGAATGCTAGTACATGGAAAAACCCATTTTACCGCAAGTGGAAGAAAAAGCCTAACTTGTTTAGAGTTGAGAATAAAAAAATCCCATTCTATTCTATCAAATGGCTTTTCAAAGTCTAACAATAAGAAAACTAGTTTTTAGTCATTTTCTAAAGCCCATTTTAAGGTTTCTTGAGCTAAAAATTTATTGTTTTGGATGTTTTTATCCTTCACAAACCATGTTTGATTAAGTCTTACAATGCAAGGGGAGAAAACTTAAGTCTATTGAAAAGATTTTTTGCTAATATTGATCTCCCTTTGAATGGCCATGTTGACCTCCACCATGGCTGTCTAGGCTTGGTGAAGGATCTTGTCGTTTGAGTATTCACCTACAAAGTTTTTTCGACATTGTTCCATCCAAATAAAATAGACCAGGAAATTTCTAAGGATGTTTAAGGGTTGTTTGTCATAAGTGAAGCCCCAAGCATGCAATTTAGCATTAAATTCATTAGGTTGTTTTATTCATTGCAATGTCATTGAAAAGTGTGTAAGGCCAGCTCATGGGGGCGATCACAGGGATCCCCCATTGTTGGGCTAACACTAACAAAGGAGTTTTAGAGCGGTTGAACCCTTTTGCATGTTGTGAAGTAGTGTTGTGCATATTAGTTAACATTGGATTATCAGACTTAGCAGGTCGGGGGTGTTCCTAACCTTTGGAGCCATGTGCCAATGGGAAAATCTTTATTGAAGGTTAGCTGGATCAAGGTACTTACCGTCCTTGGTTGTGCGTTCCGCCCAAGGTGGCCTAGGACTTGTTGCGTTGAAGTATTCGAGAGATTTAGTTACATGATCAAATCAAGCCCAGTAAGTGTCATTGGGTTCCTCTTCACATGTGATTTGTAACCTTTTTTGGAATAGTGGCCAAAGAAAAAAGTGTCACCCATTGAGGGGATCGGCCTCTAGTGCCATTCTCTTGGGTCCTAGAAGGTAGATGAGTGATGAAGCCCATTCCGAAGGTCCAGAATGTGGCATCTTTGGGTGTGTTTTCAAGGTTAAAACAAATCTTGAAATGGACATCACACTTGTCTTGTGTTAGCACCTGGATTGTGTCAATGCCTTCCAACAAGAATTGGATAGGTCAGGGGTCGATGCATTTAGGCTAACCATCTTGGGTGTTGTGGTGATACTCCAAGGCTGCGACTACTTCCAAGGAGACATCCAAGACTTGATAAACCCATTATAGGGGACTTTGGGGGAGCATTGTTGATTGACTGACCCACTTGCCTTGTTTGATCCGAGAGCTTGTCACCCAGGGGTTCCATGGAATGTGAGCAATAAGGAAATCCTAATTGGCAATGTTGGACGGGTGTAGTTGTAAATCGAGAGCCACCATAGATTTCCATTCCTATGCAGTGCTATCCTAGAAATGATGCACTCTTGTGATGCCCTTTGCGACCAAGGTTTTGCATTTCATGGCTCCTCTTGTGCCAAATTAGAATCCCTTGGTGTTGGTGATTTAGGGATTTCTAAACAAGGGCTACATCATGAGTTTCACCCCAATCTCTTACTTCAATTTTGTGAGCCCATGTTTGATGTTGGTCTAGGCACTTATAATGCCTCTCTAGAACAAATATGTAGATCATGGAAACTTGGCCACACCAAAAATTTAGTTGATGTCCATGGACCAAGGGGTGATAGTCCTATTAATAGGTTGGAGTTGTTTTGTCCTATGCCTAATGAGTTCTTTCCAAGGCTTCAGGTCGGGAAAAAGTCCTCTCACTAGGACTTTTGCTAGAAGCATTTTTTATTAAGCTTTCGAGTCTATGATTCCTAGGCCTCCGCTAGCCAAGGGGAGGGTTAAGGTGTCCCAACATAACTTAGCGCATTTCCTATTGAAGTTTCCTCCCCATATGTAGTTCCTAACAACACCTTTAAGTTGGTCTGTCATGTGGGGGTTAGGGTTCCAATAGGTTGCGAAGTACCACATAGAGGATATCATTATTTGATTGGCCCCTAAGACCCTACTAGTGAAGGATAGTTAATGATTGGTCTAGATGATCAATTTACCTTTGAGTGTGGTCATAAGTTTATCAAAGTTAATTTTGGTCGGAAGCTGAAATCCTACTTGGATGTTGAAGTACCACATCCTTTCACTGGTTGGGATCCACTTGAGGTTCATTTCATGACACCATTCCCATTTTCATTCTTCCAGTGCGGCCCCAATTGCTGCAAATTTGTGCTAATTGATTTTAGTGTTGGATGTTAAGTAAAATAAATATAACACTCATTTCATATTGTTTAGATTGGTGGGTGAACCATGTAGGTAAAAGGTGGCGTTGTTAGTGAAGGTTTGGTCCTGGAAGACCCCTCCTTTGGGAAGGTTGAAGCCTTTTACATTGTAGCATGGGTTGCTAAGTGCGTGGCCGAAGACGTTCATGGTTAAAATGAAAAGGTATGATGCAAAGGGACAGCCTTGGCACACAAATCTAGCAAAGTGAAATGGGTTCCCAATTTTGTCATTAACTTTGATTTTGGAAAAGGCCGTCCAATAAAAGGTTGAAACCCATTTGATCCATGTAATGGAAAACCCAACTTCTTTGGAGCTTTGAACAAAAAACCCCATTCAATATTGTTGAATGTTTTTTCAAAGTCTAGTAGCAAAAATGTTAATTGTTGGTTACTATATTGTTCGGTCTAAGGACTCTTGAGCTAAGAAATTATTGTCTAGTATGTTTCAACCTGTTACAAAACCTAGTTTGATCTAATCTTATGATGATAGGCAAGTGGATTTGGATTTTTCTTATTAGGAGCTTTGCCAAGATCTTGTTTATGTTGCTTAACAAGGTAATGAGGGATTAGTTACCAATGCGTGAATGGTCCCCTAATTTGGGTATCAAGGTTATGAACCTTTTGTTGATGAATGTAGATGTGAAGCCTTGGTCCATCATTGATTTGAATGCCTCTAGGAGGGTTGGCATTGTCTTTTCACTGTTCCCCTATAAAAGTTTAGTTAAAAGGCCTTCTTGAAACTTTTCCTTTAAGCATGGCCACAATGGCCACCTTGACTTCGTCTAACGTGAAAACTTGAATGAGCTCGACGTTCATGGGCACCGAAACCCTAATAGGTATGCTTTCCCAACATTTGTTTTGTGTTTTTTACATCTCTTGTGTTCTTAGCTTAATTATGTACAACATTGTCTATAACTGCATAACGAAATGTGAAAGGCCCATTTGGCGTGTGAGAGTTCGGTCTTCGTCCATGAGTTTTTTTGAACATTTTCTTCTTGCCAAGTTTGTGAAAATGAAAGAAGAGCCATGAGCATTTGTTTTTATAATGCATCTAGTTAGATGCCAAATGATGGTTAAAGCGTTCCACTGTCGCTTGAAAGTGATTTGCAAGCATGCCTTGTGAATCTGAGAGGGTTGTGCATACTTGGGAATTGGTTAGGTTAGGTTGGAGTTGCGTTTTTGCTAAGGCTACTCATTTAGTGTGTTGGTGGACTTAAACATTGCTCTATTTTTTGTTTTCCTTGACGATGCTTGTGCAACATTGCATGACTCATGTGACCATGGCCTCCAACCATGGTGCCTAGCTTGTTGGCAACAAGGGCTTGGGTTTGTTTCCATCCCATGCCAACATGAGTTTGGTGTTGGTGATGGGGTTGTCTAAGAGTGAGGTATAAAACAAACCCTACATCTTCGCAGTTTCCTTTTGTTTCATCCAAATTGAAAGGAGGGGAGAGTGATTTAAGAAGTGATGAATTAATGTTGCAATTTTGGTCTTGCCCCTTCTTGGGCTTAGCTTTGTGGAGATGAGGAATTTATCTAGTTTGGACTACGTGCAATGTTTTTCGACCTTTCCATTATCAAATGTATATGTCTTAGCGTTCACCTTGTGGAAGTTGTTGAATTGTTATGTGTCCACCAAGCCATATTGTATAACCATGTGGTGTCAATTAATTGTTTTGCACCTACACATGAGGTGTGGTCCTATGGGGCTTGTTTGCTTCATTATTTCTAGGTTGTTGAGGTTGCCTCCCAACACATAGTGCGAGGCTTTGATGTTGTGTTCATTGAAAAGTCTCCAAGCGAACATGTGGTCATTTGAATTACATGTTCTGTAAACATTACATATAACTAATGTTTCAGTGTTTGACACCCTTAGTATAAGGTACTTGGGTTCAGTTCGCTTTGATAACTTCATGTTTGAGGAGCAAATGGCAAGGCTATGACTTACTAGATTTGTTTTTCATGTGTTGGTCCTTTTTAGATGTCCCCATTGGAATGCCAGGGTTCCAAAAGGATTGACCCTTCTAAAATTCGATCCCTTTGGTGTTGATTTTACATGTTGTTTCATCTCAATGGTGTTCTTGGAGTAGCATTATGTGAGGTGTGGAGGTTAGAAATGCCATCCACCACGTGATTCCTTTTTGTTTAGTGGCATACTTGCTTCTCCCAAGGCCCTTCATGTTAAGCTAGGTAATATGGAGTGTTGTATCAATCATGAGTACAACATGAGATTCCTTGGGGTAGTTCGATGAGTTGATAATTTTTTTTTGTGTTGTGGCGATGATGTGGGGGCCTTGTTGTTAAGCTTTTCTAGCAATTGTTGTTTCAATTCAGCCTTTGAAGGATTTTGAATTGTGCCAAAAAGTGGGCCTTTCATTGCGGATTTAGTTGAAAGTAGCTTGACCTTTTTCTTGGCCACATTAAGTGAGAACAAGATACTTTTTGTGGTCTCATGCATGATTGGGTCTTAAAAGGTTCCTTTCCTTCCCAAAAAATAATAAATGTGTCAGGGTGGCAAAAGGAATGTTGTTGTTTGTTGTTGTGATGGAATCTAGTTTCAACCATTTCAATTTACTTTTATGGTGGATAGAGTGTGGCTCCCCTTTTACTTCCATGTGAAGAAGGATCGTATAGTCCATGCCTTCACATTTGGCCTCCGGAGTCCAACAACAACTTATATGGAATGACTTACCCTTATTTGAGATATCATGTTTTTCACCTTCACACCCTCATTTAGCAATGGTATGCAAATGCTACCTACCTAATTTGTGATGTTTGTTATTTCCACAATTATCGTGGGACATGCCAATCGAAGGTTATCAAAGTCTAAGGACTCAATCTCGAATAACCTTTCTGATTTAACTTGCTAGGTGGGTGAGGGCTTTTTTCATGAATAAATGTTCATCCAAGTTTGGGAATTTTACTTGGACAACGTGTTGTTTATGCTCCTTCGTCTAATGAAAATTTGACTTTGAAGAAGCCCCATTTGAATAACTTGTAGGTGACGAAAAAGTTGTGTAGGTGTTATTTCAGGCACCTTTATAGCACCTTGAAAGTTGGATGACCTTCAAGCATCCTTCCTATTACCTTGAGTGCACTCATATGCGCTGCACATTAATAATCCAAGTTTTTGAAAAATTTG
>Ga0209208_10011260_pt1 | contig 11467 bp, 13 predicted proteins | sample S1TSphfallax_3_FD_187694 | JGI IMG/M metagenome (GOLD analysis project Ga0209208, IMG submission 187694) | Host-associated microbial communities from peat moss isolated from Minnesota, USA - S1T2_Fd - Sphagnum fallax MG (SPAdes) (version 2) | ecosystem: Host-associated > Plants > Peat moss >...
ACAGCGGCGCGCGTTGAAGGCGCTGCTGCAGACGATTGATCCGGCGACGCTGACGCTGCCGGACCGGATTCTGACTTTGATTCCGCCGCGTCCGCCGGATTATCCGCGGACTCGCGAGACGTTTCCGAATCAGTCCGGGTTGACGTTTGATCCGGTGGCGGGCGCGGAAGCGGCGGCGGAGCTGACGTGCGGGCTGATTCTGAACCCGGAGCGGGCGGCGCGGCTGGTGGAATATCATGCGCGCGAGGCGGCGAATCCAGGGCTGGAAGAAGTGATTGATTCGTTGATGACGGCGACGTGGAAGGCGGGTCCGAAACCGGGGTTGCAGCAGGAGATTTCGCAAATGGTGCGGCTGGTGGCGTTGGAAGATTTGCTGCGGCTGGCGATGGATGGGAATGCGTCGGTGATGGTGCGGTCGATTGCGACAGCCGAGATTGGGAAGTGGAAGCGGATGATTAGCGATCCGTATGCGGCGGCGCTGGTGGCGAAGTTTGAGGAAGATCCAAAGGAGCTGATGCTGCCGAAAGCGGTGGAAGCGCCGCCGGGGCAGCCGATTGGAAGTGATGATTTCTGGCCGTTTTAAGCTGGGGCGAGTGCATTTTAGGAGCTATTGAGAACAGATAAGAAATGATGATAGGATGCGAGTCATGACAACCGTCACCATCTCGCTTCCTGAATCTCTGAAGGAATTCATTGATCACCAGCTCGTCGCCAAGGGCTATGGCAATGTCAGCGAATATTTCCGGTCGCTGTTGCGCGATGCGCAGCGGGCGGAGGCGGATGCCCGCATGGAAGCCTTGCTGCTTGACGGTCTGGCCAGCGGCGATGATGTTCCCCTCACACGCGCGTTCTGGGCCGAGCTTAAAACCGAAGCGCGGGAGATTGCCACCAAGCATGCATCGCGAAAGAAGCGTGCGTGAATTCCGCCATCCGGCCCCGTGCCCGCGATGACATTATCCGGCAGTTTCGCTGGTATCTGGTTGAGCAGGACACATCCGAGGCCGCGTTTCGTTTTGTGGATGCTGTTGAAGAGTCGGTGAAGCAGTTGGTGAAGATGCCTCATATGGGAACGCCGAGAGAGATCCGGAACCCGGCGCTGCAGGGGTTGCGGGTTTGGCCGATCCGGGGCTTTGACGAGTTCCTCATCTTTTATTTGGTGCAAGGCGAAACACTGCGCGTTATTCGCGTCTTGCACGGCAAGCGTGACATTGGCCGCATTCTGAAGAAAGAACGCGACGATGATGACATCATCCAGTAACTCTCTACCTGCTCCTGGAGTCTAACTGCGGCCTCTGCAAGCGGCCCGCGTCGGGCTACCAGTTTGAGAGCCGGATCACCCCAGGTGACCCATGTACCCAATCACGCCGAATCTGGCGACGACTTCAATGTAGCCGGATAGCAGGCCGAGGCATTCATCAAGATCGCGGTAGGCAAAGGGGCCGTCGGTGCGCAAGGAGGTGTCGTCAATTCCTTCGGGGATCAGGATGGATTTTCTGAGCGCTTCAAAGTCGTAGGCATCGGCAAAAGGTTTGCAGTCGCTGCGTGCCATCTTGCGGCCAGTTCCGTGGCTCATGGAATTTAGGACTTCGCCCACTTTGTCGGTGGCCCTCATCAGCACCGCATCGCCTGACATGTGTGAGGGCAGAACCGAGAGTTCGCCGGGCAACAGACGAACTGAACCCTTTCGGATGATGACTCCGCCGCCGGGCAGTTGTTCGTAGGTGTTGTGCGGCAGATCGAGCAGAAGTTCCGTTGTTCCGAAGACGCGCTCGATGCGCTCGTGGATGGTGGCGCGATTCTCAACTGCCCATTGGACTACTTCACTGAAGGTTTTATCGAAATGGGCAGGTTGGCCGACCAGAGCGTCCACATGGCCGGACTCTTGGCGGGAGCCTGTATGGATGAGAAAATGGACCGGTCCGTCATCGTAGGGAGCGAGCGCGTCCAGGAAGTGATTGCCGCCGCCCAGGTCGCCGAGTTTGCCTTTATTTGCTCTCAGGTGGTCGGCGACGCGGTTCCATGGTCCTTTCTGGAGATCCTTCACCGCAAGGGAGGAACGCAGCAGCCGCATCCCGCAGCCGCAGTCGGAGACAGCGAAGCGCCGCCAGTCCTCCTGATGGGTGAGGACTGCTGTTCCGGTGGGAAGGGGCGACTTGCCGGGGCAAGCGTCGGGCAGGAACACAACCCGTTCGGCTTTCAGGTCATGCGGAATCCAGGAGTGAAGCTTGCCGAGAGGTTCGGCCGAGAGGTTCTTGATGTCCGCCATGAATGTGGGTGCTTGCGAGAATTGTGACATGAGCGGCAGGCGGAAGTTGGACATGGAGAACTGGGCGCGCAAGCCTCATTTTGAGTTTTTCAGCACGTTTGAGGAGCCTTATTACGGCGTCGTGGTGAATGTGGAGTGCGGCGCGGCGTACCAGTTTGCGAAGGCGCGCGGGATTTCGTTTTTTCTTTGTTATCTGTACCAGTCGCTGGCGGCCGCGCAGGAGATTGAGCCGTTTCGGCAGCGCATTGAAGAGAACGAAGTCTATGTGTATGACCGGATTAATGGCGGGTCGACCATTGGGCGCGCCAATGGCACGTTTGGGTATGGGCTGTTTGTCTATCGCGACAGTTTTGATGAGTTTTTGGAAGGCGCCAATCGCGAGGTGGAGCGGGTGCGCGCGGGCTCGGATTTGACGCGCAATCCGGCGGTGAATGTGATTCGCTATTCGGCTTTGCCGTGGATTGATTTTACGTCGCTGTCGCATGCGCGGATGTTTTCCGTGCCGGACAGTTGCCCGCGGATCAGCTTTGGCAAGATGACGGAGAGCGGCGGGAAGCGGTCCATGCCGGTGGCGATTCACGTGAATCACGTGCTGGTGGACGGGATTCACGTGGGACAGTATGTGGACTGTTTTCAGGAGCGGCTCAATCGTAGAATAGGGTGTGCCTAAAGTTACCTTCATGCCGGAGAATCGAACGGTTGAATTTGAGACCGGGAAGCTCCCGTATCTCGACCATGGGAAGCCGGGGTCTTTGCTGGATATTGCGATGAATTTGGATGTTCATTTGGAGCATGCGTGCGGCGGGAGCTGCGCTTGCACCACTTGCCACGTGATTGTTTTGGAGGGCGAGCAGAATTTGTCTCCGGCCGATGATGATGAGCTGGACCGGCTGGATATGGCGGCGGGGCTGACGCTGCGGTCGCGGCTGGGGTGCCAGGCGGTGGTGAAGGGCGATGTGACGGTGGAGATTCCGGGCTGGAACCGGAATTACATTAGCGAAGGCGGGAAGTCGACGCTTTAAGGATGCCGATGGCTTTGTCGGCCAGGGCGGCGGGGAGGTCGGCGGTGACGTGGACTTCCTTTGCCTGCTTGTCGACTTTGATCGCATCCCAAATTTTTAGCTGATCCAGTTCGTTGTCTTTGGTGCTGAGGCGGGCGAGGCCGATGAGGCCGCGCAGGGCGTCATGCACGCGCGTGGAGCCTTCTTCGGAGATGCAGGAGATATGCGCGTCGAGGGCGATGCCGCTGCCCAGCGTGACGGCCACACCGGTCCCATTGATGAACCCGGAAATATTGGAAAGCAAAGACGCGGTGTCTGAGCGGATGGCAAGCTGATTGGGCGAAATGATGCCAGTGGTGGCTTCCCAGATTTGGGCGCTTTTCGGCAGGCGCGCCATCTGCATTTGCAAATCTTCTGAAATTGCGCCGCCGTCTTTTTTTTCGGCCGATTCGAGAAGCGGGACCGAGCCGAACAAGGCGATTTCGTTCGACGGGAAAACTATCTCGCGCTTTCCGGTTTTTTCGACTTTTGCGAAATTTCCGCGCGCCAGTATTAGTGTGCCAGTACCAGTCCAGGATATCACGAAATACGATAGATCGCGACGCGGGTCCATGCCAATTTGTTTCGGCAGTTGGTTGAGCTGGGGAAGATCAAGCTCGGATTGGTGGCGTTGGAAGAAATCGGTTTGCTTGATTTTGTCCAGATCGACGCCGGCGAGGAATTTGGAGTTGGGCGGGAGGTAGGGCTTCAGTTTGGAATCCAACTGAATTCCGGGGCCGCCGCTGTTGCTGCAGGAGTTCGTGCATGAAATAAGGGCGAGGAGGGCGATTAGAAGGAAGGTTCGCACTAGAAATCTTTTCTCTCAAAGACGTAGATGGCTCTCAGCATGATGATCAGGCCGAAGGCGGCTGAAGTGAGAACGGGAGTTAAGAGGTCGGCGTCTCTTTCAAACAGGATGATTTGCCGGAGGGCGTTGCCGAGATCGAAGATTTTGGGGACGATCCAGTAAAGGGTTTGCCATAAATCGCGGGACCATTCGGAATCAAGCAGGCGCACGACGAAGCTGCGCTGGGCCAGAATGGTGCTGATCAGCATGAGGGCAATGGCGGCCATGGTGGAAAGCGCGGCGCTTTCGTACATGACGCCGATGAGGACGACGACGCAGAGCAGAACGGCGAAGGCGAAGAGCGCGACGGGGATGGAAAGCAGAAAGCGCGGGTCCCAGATGCCGGTTTTGATGCCGATGATGATCCAGATGCTGCCGATCAGGTAAATGTGATTCAGCAGCACGACCAGAATGTTTCCGGCGTAGCGGCCCAGCAGCAGCGTGGTTCGGCTGAGCGGTTTGGAGAGCAGCAGGGCGATGCGGCCGGGTTCGAGCACGCTGGGAATGAGTCCGGAGGAAGCGAAGACGGCGACGAACGTTCCCCAAATGTAGAGCGTGGTGGAGACCCAGGAATAGGAAACGTTGACGAAATGCTGGATGTCGTAGATGGGGCGCGAGCTGCGGCTGCCGGCAAAGGAGATTGCGCCTTGCACCAGATCAATGCGCAGGAAGAAGAGAAAAATCAGGACCAGGAGCGAGGAGAGCGCGAACAGTCCCCAGAAGAGCCAGCGCGCCATGGCTTCCTGAAACGTGTCGCGGATTAACGCGCCGTAAACGCGGGCGTTCATGCCACTTTCTCCGCTGGCGTGGCGTTGGCGGTGGTTTTGATGAAGACGTCTTCGAGCGAAATGTTGGAGGCGTGCATGGATTCGATGAAGCCGCCGGCGGCGCGAATGGAATCGATAATGTGGTTGCTTTCTTCGCGCGTGGCGGCGCGGAATTCCAGGCCGGAGTCGTGCAGGGAAATGGCGACGCCGCGCTGTTTCAGGGCTTCTTTGGCGGCGTCGGGAATATTGGAAGCGACGATGCTGTAGCCGGTTCCGGCGACCAGGCTGCTGATTTCTCCTTCCAGCGCGAGCTGGCCTTTTTTCAGGATGGCGACGTATTCGCAGAAGGATTCCACTTCGGCCAGCAGGTGCGAGTTCAGGAAGACGGTGACGCCGGAGCCGGTGAGGCGGTTCAGCACGTCGCGAATTTCGCGGCGGCCGACGGGATCGACGCCGTCGGTGGGTTCGTCCAGAATCAGCAGGCGCGGCTTGTGAATGAGGGCTTGCGCAAGGCCCAAACGCTGGAGCATGCCTTTGGAATATTTTTTGATGCGAACGTCGCCCCAGCCGTTGAGGCCGACCAGGTTGAGATATTCGGGGATGCGCTTTTTGCGCTCAGCGGGATCAAGGCCGGAGAGAGCGCCGTAAAGATCCAGCATGCCGGTGCCGGAGAGATAAGTGGGGAAACGGTGATTTTCAGGCAGATAACCGACGGGACGGCGCGCTTCCGGATGGGCGGCGTCTTTGCCGAAGATCATGGCGGAACCGCCGGTGGGATGCACGGCTGAGAGCACCATTTTGACAAAGGTGGTTTTGCCGGCTCCATTTGCGCCGAGCAAGCCGAACTTTGCGCCGACGGGAACGCGCAGAGACAAATCAGACACAGCCTTGATTTCCCGGCCTCCGAAACGGGCGCGATAGATCTTTTCCAAACCCTTGGTTTCCAGGGCGTACTCCGTGATCATGTACTTTTAGAATACGAATGGTGGCCAGACATAGTTCCCCGCTTGCCTTTGCGGACGCCCGGCGGGTGGTTTTGGAGACGGTGCGCGCGCTGCCTTTAGAGTGGGCGAAAGAGGCGGTTTCTCTCAGCCAGGCGCATGGGCGCATTCTGGCGGAAGATGTGCGCGCGGATCGGGATTATCCGGCGCTGCAACGCAGTTTGCGTGATGGATTCGCGGTGCGCGCGGCCGATGTTCCGGGTGTTTTGAAAGTGCGCGGCGAAGTGCGGGCGGGCGATGCGGGGCAAGCGCCGCTCAATACGGGCGAGGCGATTGAGATTATGACGGGCGCGCCGGTGCCTGAGGGCGCGGATGCGGTCGTGATGGTGGAACATGTGGCGCGTTTGGATGACGGGCGCATTCAAGTTGAGCAGACGGCCGAAGCGGGGCAGTTTCTGAATCAGCGGGCGGCGGAAGCGGCGGCGGGCGCGGTGCTGATTCCGGCGGGCGTGAAGCTGGATGCCAGCCATATTGCCACTTTGGCGATGACGGGGCACGCGCAAGTTTCCGTGTTTCGCAAGCCGAGGGTGGCGATTCTGGCAACGGGCGATGAAATTGTGGCGCTGGACGAGAAGCCTGCGCCGCATCAGATTCGGAATTCGAATTCGCACATGCTGGCTTCGCTGGTGAATGCGTCGGGCGGTGCAGCGACGATTTTGCCGGTGGCGGGCGACACGGTGGAGCTTTTGAAGCCTTTGCTGGAGCAGGGGTTGGCGCAGGACATGCTGATTGTTTCGGGCGGGGTTTCGGCGGGGAAATATGACCTGGTGAAGCCGACGCTGCGGTCTTTAGGCGTTGCATTTCATTTTGAGCGGGTGCGGGTGCAGCCGGGACAGCCGACGGCGTTTGGCACTTGCAACGGGAAGCCGGTGTTTGGATTGCCGGGAAATCCGGGGTCGACGCTGATTACCTATCAGTTATTTGCGCGGGCGGCTTTGGAATTGCTGGCGGGGATGAAGGAACCGTTTTTGCCTTTGCTGACGGCGAAGTTCAGCGCTCCGTTCAAGCATAAATTGGGGCTGACGCGCTTTCTGCCCGCGCGATTAGCGGCGGATGGCGAGAGTTTGGAGCATATTCCGTGGCAGGGGTCGAGCGATGTTCCGGCTTTGGCGCGGGCGAATGTGTTTCTGATTGCGGATGATGACCGGGAACGCTGGGAAGCGGGTGATTCCATTCGGGTGATGCTGAAGCCGTGATGCCGCTGAGCCATTACAATTCGGACGGCGAAGCGGCCATGGTGGATGTTTCGGAGAAAGCGGCTTCGAAACGGACGGCGGCGGCGCATGCGTTTGTGGCGATGTCCGCGGAGGTTTTGGCGGCGCTGCCGAGCAATAAAAAGGGCGATCCGTTGCAGGTGGCGCGTGTGGCCGGGATCATGGCGGCGAAGAAGACTGCGGATTTGATACCGCTTTGTCATCCTTTGCCCTTGAGCCATGTGGGGGTGGAGTTTTCGGTGGAAAGCGACGGCATTCGGATTACGGCAACGGCGGCGACCAGCGCGCAAACGGGCGTGGAGATGGAAGCTTTGACGGCGGCGGCGGTGGCGGCGTTGACCATCTATGACATGACGAAGGCGATGGATAAGGGGATTGCGATTCGGGAGATCTTTCTGCTTTCGAAGACGGGCGGGAAAGCGGGCGATTTCGTGCGGGCATGACGATTCGCGTGGCCATTTTGACGGTGAGCGATTCAGCGGTGGCGGGGACGCGGGCGGATGTTTCGGGTCCGGCTTTGCGTGAGCATTGCGTTTCAGTTGGATGGGCGGTTGCGGCGTCGGCGGTGGTTCCAGATGAAGCGGCGTCGATTGGGCGGGCGATTGCGGAATGGGCGGATGCGGGCGCGGCGGACTTGATTTTGACGACGGGCGGGACGGGGATTGCGGCGCGCGATGTGACGCCGGAGGCGACGCGGGCGGTTTTGGAGCGGGAGATTCCGGGGCTTGGCGAATGGCTGCGGGCGAAGGGGCTGGAGCAGACGAAGTTTTCGGTGCTGTCGCGCGGATTGGCGGGGACCAGGGGGCGGGCGCTGATTGTGAATTTGCCGGGGTCGCCGGCGGGGGCGGTTTTTTCGCTGAAGGCGATAGAACACCTGGTTCCGCATATGGTCAATCTGCTGCGCGGGCAGACCGAACATTAGTTGCGGGAAACTAGTGGGTGGAAATGAACATCTCAATAGTGATGAAGTCTACCCTTGTCAGTGTTTTGTTGTCGATTGGCTGCGCGTATGCGCAGCTTGTGCCGGGACAATTGCCGCCCGGACCGCCGGCAGCACCGGGCCAGGTGAACACGGACACGAAGAAGGCGCCGCCGGCTCCGGCTGAGGATGCGCCGTCCACGTTTACTCCGCCCTCGCCGATTGCCGCGGACCTGGCGAAGAAGAGCGACTTTAACATCACCACCCAGCGAATATTGGTGCCGACATCGGTGCTGGATCCGGACGGGCACGGGTATGTGAACGGTTTGCAGGCGTCCGATTTTGAAGTGCTGGATAACGACAAGCCGCAGCGGGTGCAGGCGGAAGTGACCGAACAGCCGATTTCGGTGGTGCTGGTGGTGCAGGCCAACAGCGACGTGGAGTATCTGCTGCCGAAGATTCAGAAGACCGGGCTTCTGCTGCATGGGCTGGTGACGGGATCGGAAGGCGATGTGGCGGTTTTGTCGTTCGACCACCAGATGCACCATATTCTGGATTTCACCAGCGATCCGGACAAGATTGACGATGCCATGCGCAAGATTCGAACGGGATCAAGCACGGCGGCGATGCTGGATGCGCTGGCGGACGCGGACCATATGCTGATTCGGCATGATCCGGGCAACAAACGCAGGCGGGTGATTATCCTGATGAGCAAGAACGTGGACAAGGGCAGCCAGATGCATCTGGATGAGGTTATCCGGCAGATGCAGTTTCACAGCATCACGGTTTATCCCATCAATATCTCCAAGTTCATCACGGCGGTGATGAAGCAGGAGCCGGATTATCCGCGGCCAGCCAATGGCGGGATTCCGCCGGAAGGGATGCCTCCGCTGGGCGGCGGGAATGTGCGCAGCGGGACGACGGATGTGCAGGGTTCTTATGGGGATGGCAACGCGTTGAATGGGATTCCGCCGCTTTACCACAGCATCAAGGATTTGTTTAAGAAGACGCCGGCCGAGGCGCTTTCGTCGCTGACGGGCGGGCGCGTTTACAGCTTTGGGACGCAGCGCGGTCTGGAAGATGCGATCACCGATATTGGGAAGGATTTGAATAGCCAGTATATTTTGAGCTATGCGCCTTCGAAGGCCGTGACGGAGGAGCCGGGGTATCACACGATTCGGGTGCTGGTGAACCGGCCGGGGCTGATTATCCGCACGCGGACGGGGTATTGGTGGGGCGGCGGGCAGATGAATTGATTAGTTCGACAGGCGGAAGCGGGTGACGGGGCAGCGAAATGCGGGGACAGTCACCTGTGTCCACGCAGCGAGTTGGCGTGCAGGGGAGGGATTTCTGTTGGGGACACAGATGACTGTCCCCGCATTTCTTCCTCGTGCCAGAGAAAACTATATGGCATTGGGCGGAAGCGGGTGACTGTCCCCCTATTTCTCGACGATGGGGAGGTCGATGTAGCTGAGCTTGCCGGGTTCGTGCCAGATGCGCTGGGTGGCTTTTTGGTAGTCCTGGGGCTTGGCGGTCATGATGTTGGGCACGAACTGCTGGGGATTGCGGTCGTAGAGCGGGAACAGGGTGGACTGGATCTGGATCATGAGGCGATGGCCGGGCAGGAGGGTGTGGTTCACCATGGGCAGGCCGAAGGTGTAGAGCAGAGGCTCATCGGCCTTGATGGGTTCGGGCTGCTGAAAGCTGGTGCGGTAGCGGCCGCGGAAGATGTCGGTGGCCAGGGGCAGTTCGTAGCCGTTGAGGTCCACGTCGATTAGTTTCACGACCCAGTCGGAATCGGTTCCGGTGGTGGAGGCGGTCAGGTGAACCATGGGTTCGCCGGAAAGCTTTAGGGGCGATTCGAGGGGCGTGGTTTCATAGGTCAGGACGTCGGGGCGGCCGTCGACAAAGCGCTGGTCGGTGACCAGCCAGGTGCGCCAGCCGTTGCCGTCGCTGGCGACGACGGGTCGGGGGCGGTAGGGCACGGGTTTTTGGGGATCGGAGACGTATTCGTCATAGCCTTTCACCGAGGCGTCGAAGGACAAGGCTCCGGCGGCGGCCAGATACAGGGGCTTGGCGGTGACGGGGCAGCCTTGCTCGCAGCTTTCGGGGAAGACTTTGGGCGTTTCCCAGCGGTCGAGGCCGGTGTTGTAGATCCAGACGGCGGCCGTGTCGGCAGCGGGGGAGCCGGGCTTCAAGTATTGGTTGAAGAAGGGCAGGAGAACGTCGCGACGCCATTGGGCGGTGGTGTCGGTGGCCCAGGTGAGGGTGCCGAGGGTGCGGCCTTCGCGATTGACCTGGCTGTGACTCCAGGGGCCCATGATGAGGTGGTTCATGGCGTCGGGCGTGCCGATTTTTTTGAGGGCGCGGTAGCAATGGATTGCGCCCCACATATCTTCCTGATCCCACAAGCCTTGCTCCCACATGGTGGGGACGGTGAGCGGCTGGCGGGCGATGAGCTTGTCCAGGGCCTGGCTTTGCCAGAAGCCGTCGTAAGCGGGATGCTCAACCATGACGCGCCAGCCGGGGAGTTGCTCCATGCCTTCGGACTGGGCGAAGGCGTTGGCGGAGCCGGCGAGGAGGAAATTGGTGTAATCGTCATGCTCTTTGTGGGGCACCTCAGCGCCTTCGCCGCGCTTGCTGGTTTGGCCGAGGAAGTAATCGATATTGGGCTGGCGGAATGCGCCGTAGTGGAACCAATCGTCACCCATCCAGCCGTCGACCATGGGGCTTTCGGGGGCGGCGACTTTGAGGGCGGGGTGGGGATTGAGCAGGGCCATGACGACGGTGAAGCCTTCGTAGCTGGAGCCGATCATGCCGACACGGCCGTTGGATTCGGGGAGGTTTTTGACGAGCCAGTCGATGGTGTCGTAGGCGTCGGTGGTGTCGTCGGCGCCCGTGGGGTTGTAGCCGGAATTGACGGGCGGCGGGGTCATGATGTAGGGGCCTTCGGAGCCGTACTTGCCGCGGACGTCCTGATAGACGCGGATGTAGCCGGCCTGGACGAAGACTTCGTCGCTGAGGGGCAGGGCTTCGAGCATGCGGCCGCTTTTGGCGCGCTCGGCGCGGGCGGCGGCGTTGTAAGGCGTGCGGGTGAGGAGGATGGGGGCGTTTTTTGCGCCTTTGGGGACGGCGATGACGGTGTAGAGCTTGACGCCGTCGCGCATGGGGAGCATGACGACGCGCTTTTCGAAGTCGGAGGGGCGGACGGGCTGTTCGAAGTGGGCGGGGATGTCGTTGGCGGGGAAGGCGGGCTGCTGAGGGGTGGCGATGGCGGCGGCGAGGAGGAGCAGGGCGGCGAGTTTATGGGGCATGTTGGGTGAATTTTATTATGGCGGACGGGGATTGAGGGGGTTTACGAAACGAGGTGGGGAATTCGGTTTGATTTTGGGGAATTTTTGGGGCGATTGGGG
>Ga0209208_10011261_pt1 | contig 11466 bp, 9 predicted proteins | sample S1TSphfallax_3_FD_187694 | JGI IMG/M metagenome (GOLD analysis project Ga0209208, IMG submission 187694) | Host-associated microbial communities from peat moss isolated from Minnesota, USA - S1T2_Fd - Sphagnum fallax MG (SPAdes) (version 2) | ecosystem: Host-associated > Plants > Peat moss >...
CCTGTTTTTTTAAGCAAGTAAGCGCTTCTTTTTTTGGAAAAAAAGAAGCAAAAAAACTTTTGCTAATGAGCCCCCGCCGTCGAAAACGTCTGGGGCCCGATTAGCAAAAGTTTTTGGTTCCCCGGCGGGGAGCCTTTTTTTCAAAAAAGAACCTCTTGCTGCCTTAAATGGTTCGTCCCCTTGTTCAGTTTCAAGAGGAAAAACACGGCCCGGAAACATCCGGGCCGCGCCGTTTCAGCCGATTACGCGGCTTTTTTGTTGACATGCGATTCGGAAATCTGCGTCAGCTTCCGATCCGCCGCCTTTTCTTCCTCCAGCGTCTGCTGCAGGAGTTTCACGACCTGGTGGTGGCCAAGCTGGTTGGCGAGCGCGACCAGCGAGCCGTAGCGCGCGATCTCGTAGTGCTCGACAGCCTGGGCGGAGGTCGCAAGTGCCACGTCGCGCACGGCCGGATCCTCGACATCGCTGACGACTTGTTTGGCTTCTTTGATGATGCCGTCGATCGCCTCGCAGGTGACACCCTTCGGCTGCTGGTTCAGCGCGGCGAAGACCTGCTCAAGCCGCGTCACCTGCTGCTCGGTTTCGTGCAGATGCGAGGTAAACCCCTGCTTCAGCGCGGGGTTCTGCGCCTTTTCGATCATCATCGGCAGCGCCTTCGTGATCTGCTTCTCGGCATAGTAGATGTCCTGCAGCGTATGCAGGAACAGATCGTCGAGGTTTTTGATCGGGGTAGTGAATAGACCCATGTCGTTGTTTCCTTCTTGAGCGTTATTGCGTTAACCGCCGCGGTGCTCTGAACCGGACGACGCCCCGCTAGGTGGTCGGCATGGGCGTCATCTCAACCGTTAATCGGTGAGCGCAACATGACCATTCCTCCATGCTGACCGGGCGCGCGGGGCGTGGTAGGCAGGCTCATCATGTCGCATAACAGCTTCGGGCATTTATTTAGAGTCACCACCTGGGGCGAGAGTCACGGCCCGGCGATCGGCTGCGTCATCGACGGCACGCCGCCAGGGCTTCCCCTGGCGGAGGCGGATATCCAGCCGTTTCTGGATAAAAGGCGCCCGGGCCAAAGCCGCTTCACCACCCAGCGGCAGGAGCCTGACCAGGTCAAAATCCTCTCCGGCGTGTATCAAGGCCGCACGACGGGGACGCCGATCAGCCTGCTGATCGAGAACGTGGACCAGCGGTCGAAGGACTACGCCAATATCAGCGAACGCTTCCGGCCCGGCCACGCCGACATCGCCTACGAGCTGAAATACGGCATCCGGGACCCGCGCGGCGGCGGCCGCTCCTCGGCGCGGGAAACGGCGATGCGGGTGGCGGCCGGCGCCGTCGCGCGCAAAATCCTAGGCGAAGCCGTTGTCATCCGCGGCGCGCTTGTGGCGCTGGGCAGCCATTGGGTCAGCCGCACGCGCTGGGACTGGGACGAGGTGACCAACAACCCCTTCTTCTGCCCGGACCCGGTGGCGGCATCCGAATGGGAAGACGTACTCGACAGCATTCGCAAACAAGGCTCCTCGATCGGCGCGGTCATCGAGCTGGTGGCGGAGGGGGTAAAACCGGGCCTCGGCGCGCCGATCTACGGCAAGCTGGATGCCGACATCGCGGCGGCGCTGATGAGCATCAACGCCGTGAAGGGCGTGGAAATCGGCGACGGTTTCGCCGCCGCCGCCGCACGCGGCGAAGAAAACGCCGACGAGATGCGGATGCAGGACGACCAGGTGATCTTCCTCGCCAACCATGCCGGCGGCATCCTGGGCGGCATCTCCACCAGCCAGCCGATCATCGCACGGTTCGCCGTCAAACCCACCAGCTCGATTCTCTCGCCCGTGCGCGCGGTGGACCGCGCCGGCGCGGAGGTGGAGCTTACGACCAAAGGCCGCCACGACCCTTGCGTCGGCATCCGCGCCGTGCCGGTGGGTGAGGCGATGCTGGCTTGCGTCCTGGCCGACCACCTGTTGCGCCACCGCGCCCAGAACGGTGACACCCCGGCGTCCGCAATTCTGCCGACAGGCCGTTTCACGTGACTGTGAAGATGGTTTTCGCCGGAAGCGCGATACAGTTAGACATGACCAATGCAAAAGCGGCTGATTTCACGGCGATGACCGGAAAATCCGTGTGGCGCAACCGCATGTCGGAGATTTTCGACCGCATCGGCAAGCCGACCAGGTCCGGCAAGCTGATGGCGAACCGCTTCGCCGCCGAATGCGCGATCGAGAAAGCCAGGCGCGGCCAGCCCCTAACCGCGGCCGAGACCTCGCTGGTGGAGCTGGCGACCAGGCTGCCGGCCCTTCACGAAACTTTGGACCAACCCGGCAAATCCCGGCTGGATGAGGCGCTGGAAGCGTCCCTGATCGGCGACGAGACGATCGTCAAGCTCCTGCACCTCGTCTACACCGCCGGGCTGCAGAAATCCCGCGGGTTCGACGTCGCCTTCACCGGCCTTTCGCAGGCCACGCCTTTCGACCTTCTGATCACGCGTGACGGCGCCGAAGCGGAAATCGCCTGCGACACCATCTCCGCCGAGGAAGGTCATTCCGTCCATCGCGGCGCCTGGATGCAGCTGGCCGACCGGATCGACCCTGACCTGCAAACCTGGCTCGCCGCCCATCCCGGCCGCTATTTGCTGAAAATGACGCTGCCGCAGGGCCTGAAGCCGGAGCCGGACAATCTGCCCGCGCTGCACACGCGCATCAACGCCATGCTGGCCGCCGCCAAGCGGTCCGACCATGACGAGGCGGCCGTGCTGCGGCTGGACCCGCTTTTGCTGGCCGGCGCGCAGGCGACCGATGTGCCTTTGAATTCGACCAACATCGTCGCAAAACTGCGCCGCGAGTTCGGCCCGGAAGCGCATTTCGCGATCACCGAGGCCGGCGGCAGCGTCTTCGTCATGGCCGCCCGCGGCGGCGCGGAAAACGAAGTCGCCGGTGCCGTCCGCCGCCGCCTCGCCGCCATCGCCCCCGCCAGGCTCACCGCCACCCGGCCGGGAATCCTGGCCATGTTCATCGACGATACCGACCAGTTGGAATGGCGAATCCTGCGCGAGCAGTTGCTGCTGGAGGGCGAGGCGCGGCAGTTCCTGACATTCCCCGAAGCGAAACCGGTGATCGCGGTATCCTGCGTCTCCCGCTTCGAATTGCTGAACACCGGCGCGCCGGACGGCGATTTGCGGTTCAGAAACCCCATGCACCCGGCGGCGAAGTCGCTTGGGCTGGCGCCGGCTGTGATTTCGACGGTTTGAAGGAAGCAAAAAGACATTCAGTCCTGCGGGCGTCGGCACGAACGCGCCAAGGCCCGCAGTAAGCAAAGTTTTTTTGCTTCTTTTTGTTCACAAAAAGAAGACTCTTTCTCCCTTAATCAACCCGCTTCTTATACTTCGTCTTATTCTTCTCAATACTCAGCCCGCCATGCACGGCGGAGCCGCGGCCGGACAGCGACGGATTGGTCATGAAATACTCATGTGCCGAAGCCGGCGGGTTCCCCGGAGTCACAAGCCGCCAGCTTCCATCCGCATGCAATTCTGACGATTGCACGTCGTCCCGCATGTTCACGACCATGATCTGGTCAAGCACCTGCGCATGCACCGTGGGGTTATGGATCGGCACCAGGGTCTCCACCCGCCCATCCATGTTGCGCCCCATCCAGTCGGCGCTGGACATGAATACCTTGTTGTCGCGCGACGGGATCTCATGCCCGTCCCCGAACACGTAGATCCGCGCGTGCTCCAGGAATCGCCCGACGATGGACTTGACCATGATGTTATCGGACAGCCCCGGCACGCCCGGCCGCAGGCAGCAGATGCCGCGCACGACGATCTTGATCTTCACCCCGGCCCGCGACGCCTCGTAGAGTTGATCGATCAGCCGGTCATCGACCAGCGAGTTCATTTTCAGCCAGATCCCCGATGGCTTGCCGGCGTTCTGGTTCTTGATCTCGCGTTCGATCAGTTTGACCAGCGTCTTGCGCGTCGTCAGCGGCGAGAACCCAAGCTGCTCCATCGCCTCTGGCCGCGCATAGCCGGTCATGTAGTTGAACAGCCGCGCCGCATCGCGCGTCAGCGCCGGATCGGTCGTGAAGAACGACAAGTCGGTATAGATGCGCGCGGTGATCGGGTGATAATTGCCGGTGCCAAAATGGGCATACGCCCGCAAGGACCCAGCCTCCCGTCGCACAACATAAGAAACCTTGGCATGGGTCTTCAGCCCCACGAAGCCGAACACCACCTGCACCCCGGCCGCCTCCAGCGCGCGGGACAGCCGGATATTCGCCTCCTCGTCGAACCTGGCCCGCAACTCCACCATCGCGGTGACCGACTTGCCAGCCTCCGCCGCCTCGATCAACGCCTTCACGATTGGCGAATCCCGGCTTGTGCGGTACAAAGTCTGTTTGATCGCGACCACGGCCGGGTCGGTCGCCGCCTGGCGCAGAAACTGCACCACAACGTCGAAACTCTCGAACGGATGATGGACCAGAATATCCTTCGCCCGGATCGCCGCAAAACAGTCGCCGGCAAAATCGCGGATTCGCTCAGGAAACCGCGCAGTGTATGGGGGAAACAGCAAATCCGGCCGGTCGTCCACGATCATCTGCTTGACGTCCACCAGGCCGATGATTCCGGCCTCGGAATAGACCTGCTCGCCCGGCGCGTCGATCGCGTCGATCACCAGCTCGCGCAGATCATCCGGCATGTCGGCCTGCACCGTCAGCTGAATCGCCACCCCGCGGCGGCGGCGCTTCAGCGCCGTCTCATAGGACTGCACAAGATCCTCGGCCTCTTCCTCGAACTCCACGTCGGTGTCGCGGATCAGCCGGAACAGGCCGGCACCTTCCAGCTTGAAGCCGGGAAACAGCCGGTTCATGAACATCGTGACAAGGTCTTCGAGCATCACGAACCGGATGCCCTCGCCGCTATCCGAAGGCAGGCGCACGAAGCGCTCGATCTGGCTCGGCAGCGGAATCAGCGCGGACATCATGCCATGGTCATCGTCGCGCGCCAGCTTCAGCGCCATCACCAAACCCATGTTCGGGATGAACGGAAACGGATGCGCTGGATCGACCGCCAGCGGCGTGAGCACAGGAAACACCCGCTCCATGAAATAGCCGTCGAGAAAATGCGCATCGCCCTCGGACAATTCGCTGGCCGCGGAGACGACGATGCCCGCTTGCGCCAGCAAGCCGCGCAACTTCCTGAATGCGGCCTGCTGCGCCCCGATCAATTCGCGCGCGCGGGCATTGATCGCCACCAGTTGCTGCGCCGGCGTGGCGCCATCCGGCGAACGCTCCATAATCCCGGCATTCGACTGGCCGATCAGGCCCGCAACGCGCACCGAATAAAACTCATCAAGGTTCGAAGCGCTGATCGAAACGAAACGCAAACGCTCCAGCAGCGGATGCCGCGGATTCTCCGCTTCCGAAACGACCCGGAAATTGAAATCGAGCCAGGAAAGCTCGCGGTTGATGAAACGCGCAGGATTATCAAGGGAAATTTCGGCCAGCGGCGCCGTGACTGTCTGATCCATGCCATGACCCTACAACGAAACGCGCGGCTTGCACCACCGATCCGCGGCGGACGATCAAATGTCAGAGAAATTTCTCTTTTGGCAAGCAAGGCCAGGGGGCTCTGCCCCGTCGCGTGGGACGCGCGCCTTCGGCGCGCCGATCGGGTTCTAAGGCCTCAGGCCTTAGTGGGGGGTCCAGGGGGGCAAAGCCTCCCTGGTCTTGCCTACTATAACAGAATCCCTACGACATTTGGACCAGGTCGGACAGCAGGTCGGCCGCCAAAGCGCGGGTAATCTTGCGGCGGCCGAGCGAGCCTTTGTCCAGCCGGGCGACCGCCTCACGCAGCGCGCCGGGGGTGCGGGGCAGGCGGGTCAGCAGGAAGTTCCGCACCGGCAGGTCCAGCGCCAGTTGCCGGTCGGCGGCCAGCCGGGCGAGTAGCGTGGCGAGCAGCTCGTCGTCCGGCGGCAGGATCTGCACGGCCAGGCTGGCGCGCAAGCGGCTGGCGAGGTCCGGGAGCGCGATGGCGGTGCGGGCAGGGGGGGTTTGCGCGGTCAGCAGCACCGGCTGCCCAGCCTCGGCGGCGCCGTTGATCAAGTGCAGCAGCGCTGCCTCGTCTGGCACCAGATCGGCGTCGTCAACCGCGACCGGCCCGCCTTGCGGTTCCGGCACGCCGCGCAATGCGGCGCCGCGCACCGCGCTGGCGCCATTCGCGCCGGCCCACACGCAGGCAAGATGCGACTTGCCGCAGCCCGCTTCGCCCCACAGCACCAGCCGGCCATTGGTCCAGCTCGCGGGTTTGGCGAGCAATTCCTGCGCCAGCGCGTTGGACGGCGCGGAGATGAAATCCTCCGCCGCATAATGCGGCAGGTCCGGGAAGGGCAGCGGCAACTGCTTGGCCATCACGCGCTTGGCGGCGCATCCAGGTAGAGCGAGCTGTGCAGGTAGCGGCGCAGCCAGAACCGGGCCAGCACGCCGAGCGTCGCGGTCACCGGCACCGCCAGCATCACGCCCAGAAACCCGAACGCGGCCCCCCCGGCGAACAGCGAAAAGATCACCCAGACCGCCGGCAGCCCGACCCGGTCGCCCAGGAATCGCGGCTGGATGAAATAGTCATTCAGCGCCTGGCCGAATCCGAACACCACCACCACCGAAATTACGCTATGCCAGCCTGGCGCCTGGCTGAGCGAGAGGAGTATGGCGCTGGCCGCGCCGACCACCGTGCCGACATAGGGGATGAATGACAGCAGACCGGCCGCAAGCCCGATGATCAACCCGAGATCAAGCCCGATGATCGTCAGCCCGACGGCGTACACCACCGCCAGCACCACGCAGCAGATCGCCTGGCCGCGGATCCAGGCGGAAAGAATCCGGTTCACCTCGATCGCCTGCGCCCGGATCAGCCCCTCATACGGCCGCGGCAGCCAGCTATCCACATGCCGGACGATCCCAGGCCAGTCGCGCAGGAAATAGAACGCGACGATCGGCGTGATGATCAGCAGCGTCAGCACGTTCACCACCGCGAAACCGCTGCCGATGACGCTGGTCGCCGCGCTGCCCAGGAAACCAAGGATTTCGCCGGCCTGGTTGGCGGCCAGGTCGCGCAGCTTTTCGCTCATCGCGCCGGGGCCGAGGCGGCGCTGCAGGTCGGTCATGACACTGGCGAAATCAATCTGTGCCGTCTTTATATAAGAGGGCAGGTTGGTGACGAAGATGGACGCCTGGGCGGCGATGACCGGGTAGAGCAGCACGACGAACAGCGCCACGAACAGCAGCACCGCGACCAGCATCAGCGCCGCCCCCCAGGACCGCCGCACGCCAACCCTGGCCAGGCGGCTGACCGCGGGGTCCAGAAAATAGGCAACCCCCGCGGCGACGACGAAAGGCATCAGGACCGAGGAGAACAGCCGCAGGAAGTACCAGAGCGCCAGCAAAAAGACGCAAACCAAAGCCAGCCGCTGCCACTGAACCTTGCTGGTCGCCGCGCTCATGCCGGCAACCCGGAAGGAGCGGCGCGGAGAAGAAAGTAAGTACTTCTTTTTTGTGAACAAAAAAGAAGCAAAAAAAACTTCTTTAACTTTCGACCGCGCCTATTGAACCGCATTGGGCTCAGAAAAACAGAGTTACTTGTGGGCGCTGGCCGGGCAGCCGCCAAATCCCCTAGGAAATAGACGTTTTTTTGCTTCTCCAGGCGGGGAGCCTTTTTTTTTGAAAAAGGCAGCGCCTGTCTCTCTTTTACCATTCCCGGCGCCGCAGCCGCGAATTGCGAAACGCCCTCAACTATGTTGAAAGGCGCCAATTCGCGAAGTGTTCGCGCGGCGCGCGGTGGTCGTGGCATCATGATCAGGGCTTTAGCGCGAAGGAGGCTGCCATGACCAGCGTGACGTACCGGGATGCCGGCGTTGACATCGAAGCCGGCGATGCGCTGGTGGAGGCCATCAAGCCGCTGGCGAAGGCGACCAGCCGCCCCGGCGTGCTCGGCGGCTTGGGCGGCTTCGGCGCGTTGTTCGACCTGAAGGCGGCTGGCTTTACGGACCCGATCCTGGTTTCGACGACGGATGGGGTTGGCACCAAGTTGAAAATCGCGATCGAGACCGGCATTCACGACTTCGTCGGCATCGACCTGGTGGCGATGTGCGTGAACGATCTGGTGGTGCAAGGCGCCACACCGCTGTTTTTCCTGGATTATTTCGCAACCGGCGCGCTGGACGTGGCGGCGGCGGCGCGGGTCATCGGCGGTATCGCGCGCGGCTGCGAAATCGCCGGCTGCGCGCTGGTGGGCGGCGAGACGGCCGAGATGCCGGGCATGTATCACGGCGGGGACTACGATCTGGCCGGCTTCGCCGTCGGCGCGGCAGAGCGTGGCGCCCTGCTGCCGGCCGGCGTCGCGGCCGGCGATGCGATCCTGGGCCTGCCGAGCGCCGGGGTGCACTCCAACGGCTTTTCGCTGGTGCGCAAGATCGCCGCGGCCGCGTCCCTCGGCTGGGACACGCCGGCTTTGTTCGTCGAGGGCCAGACGGTGGCGGAAGCCCTGATGACGCCAACCAGAATCTACGTGAAGCCCATGCTGGCGCTGCACCGCGCGGGGCTGCTCAAGGCGGCCGCTCATATCACCGGCGGCGGCCTGCCCGGCAATCTCCCCCGCGCCCTCCCGCCCGGCCACGGCGCTGTATTGCAAGCGCCATGGCGAATGCCGCCGGTATTTCCGTGGCTCGCCCGCCACGGCAACGTCACCCCATCCGAGATGCTGCGGGTCTTCAACTGCGGCGTGGGCATGGCCCTCGTCGTCGGCGACCCGGACGCCGCCATCGCCCTGCTGCGCGCCGAGGGTGAAAGCCCCTTCCTGCTCGGCCACGTCGTCGAAGGCGCCGGCGTGCGGATCGAGCATCAGGAGACCTTGTTCGCGTGAAGGCGCGGGTCGCGATCCTGCTCTCCGGCCGCGGCTCCAACATGCGGGCGCTGATCGAGGCCTCGCGCGCCCCCGACTATCCGGCCGAAATCGTGCTCGCCCTTTCCAATCGGAAGGACGCCGCCGGCCTCGCCATCGCGCGCGATCTGGGCATCGAATCCGCCTGCGTCCCAAGCCGGCGGTACGGCCAGGACCGGCAGGCGCATGAGCGCGCGATCGACGACGTCCTGACCGGCCGCGGCGCCGAATTCGTCTGCCTCGCCGGCTACATGCGTCTGCTCACACCCTATCTGGTCGGCCGCTGGGCAGGGCGCATGCTCAACATCCATCCCAGCCTGCTCCCCGCCTATCCCGGCCTCGACACCCATGCGCGCGTGCTCGCCGCCGGCGACACGGTGCATGGCTGCACCGTGCACCTGGTCACGGAAACGATGGATGACGGCCCAATCCTGGCGCAGGCCCGCGTTCCCGTACTGCCGGGCGACACGGAAGACGCGCTGGCCGCGCGGGTGCTGGCGCAGGAGCATGTCATCTATCCTAAAGCGTTGGCTGATTATGTTCGACGCAAGGCCTTGCCAGACGCTACCCCGAACCATTAAAATCCGGTTGGTTTTGAAGGGGGTCAAACGTGGAACAGGCAGTCACCGGAGAGTCAGGCCACCGCGCCGACACGCCGGCGGAGATCGAGCAGTTCGACAAGGTGGCGCAGACCGGCTGGAAATGGTTCACGAGATTTTTGCTCTGGAACGTTCTGGCCTGCGCGGCGATTTTGCTTCTGATTGGCGTATTTACCGTTTGGTCATAGAAAGAAAGCAAGCGGTTCTTGCTTGAAAAAAGGCTCCCCGCCTGGCGAAGCAAAAAACTTTTGCTTACGGCGGGCGTTGGCACAAGCGGCACCACAGCCCCCAGAACCGAAAGTTTTTTTGGTTCTTTTTTTTCAAAAAAAGAACCTCTTACATCCTTACACTTCGTAAAATTCCGTCAGCCTCGCGTGCTATCTCTCGCCGCCCACTGCTGATAGCCTCCCCCTTCGTGGGTATTCTCTCCATCCAATCCCAGGTTGTCGCCGGCCATGTCGGCAACTCCGCCGCCGGCTTCGCCTTGCAGTGCGCCGGGCGGGATGTCTGGCAAATCCCCACCATCCTGCTCTCGCATCATCCCGGCCATGGCGGCGCACAAGGCGGCTCGATGCCGGCGGCGCTGCTTATCTCGCTGCTCGACGGCATGGCGTCACGCGGCCGCTTCGCGCAGTGCGAGGCCGTGATCTCCGGCTATCTCGGCAGCGCCGAGACCGAAGCGGTGGTTATCGACGCTATCCGCCGCGCGAAAGCGGCAAATCCTGACAGCGTCTATTATTGCGATCCGGTCATGGGCGATGACGGCCGCGCCTATGTCGGCCACGATATCGTCACAGCAATGCATAATCTGGCCGCAATCGCCGATATTTTAACGCCAAATGCGTATGAACTCTCCCTCCTCACCGGTATCACACCGCAAACCCGCGCCGAGGCGCTGCAAGTCCTGCGCGCCGCTCAGGCCCTCGGCCCCGGCATTGTCGTGCTGACCGGATTTACTGGCGCTGACACCCCACCAGGCGCGATCGACGTGCTCGCCGCGGATGGGCCGCGTGCCTGGCGCGTCACGCAGCCGCGCCTTGCGCAAAAATTCTCCGGCGCCGGCGATCTCTTCGCTGCACTATTTCTTAACTTTTGGTTAGAAAAGCGTGAGACCGACACCGCCCTCGCCCAAGCCTGCGCCGCCACGCACGAAGTCCTGTCGCGAACCGCCGAAACCGGCGCGGACGAACTGGCATTGATCGCATCGCAAACCCAGATGCTCAGCCCACGGCATATTTTGACCCCGGAGCCCATGGCTTGAAGTTTCTAACCGTCTACGCCCGCGTTCTAGGATTGCTGAAACCTGACCGGCTCGTCGCCATCGGCCTCGTCCTCGCCAACCTCGCCGTCATGGCGTTCCAGTTCGCCGAACCTGTGCTATTCGGCCGCGTCATCAACCTTTTGACCATGTCGGACACCATGACCAACCGGCACGTGATGGGCCGCGCCGAAGCGCTGCTCGCCATCTGGGCCGTCATCGGCCTGTTCGGCATCGGCGCCAACATCATGCTGGCGGTGCAGGCGGAACGGCTGGCGCACCGCAACCGCCTGAACGCCATGGCGCGCTTCTTCCGCCACGTCCTATCCCTGCCGCCCTCGTTTCACCGCGACCGGCAATCCGGCGGGCTGATGAAAATGATGCTCTCCGGCGCCGACGCGCTGTTCTGGATGTGGCTCTCCTTCTTCCGCGAACATCTCGCAACGCTGCTCGCCACCATCATCCTGCTGCCGCTCACCATCATCCTGAACTGGCAATTGGCCATCGCGCTCATCGTGCTGGTCGTCGTGTTCTGCACCTTCACCATCCTGGTCATCAGCAAAACCGAAACCGCGCAAAGGCAGGTGGAAGGCTTCCACTCCACCCTCGCCGGCACCGCGCAGGACGCGCTGGCCAACGTCCTCGTCGTCCAGGCCTTCACGCGGCTGAGCGCTGAGGCCACC
>Ga0209208_10011262_pt1 | contig 11465 bp, 9 predicted proteins | sample S1TSphfallax_3_FD_187694 | JGI IMG/M metagenome (GOLD analysis project Ga0209208, IMG submission 187694) | Host-associated microbial communities from peat moss isolated from Minnesota, USA - S1T2_Fd - Sphagnum fallax MG (SPAdes) (version 2) | ecosystem: Host-associated > Plants > Peat moss >...
AGACAAGTTTTATTGATCCATCAACTGGTGTTGATCTGCTGAAGAGTTGTTCCCCAGACTATCTCCTTTTATAACCCTGAACCATACTAGTCCCAAAATATCCTAGGCCATGACAATTCTCAAATGGTTATCTTCTATAAACACTTATTTGAAGCTATTGTGTAAGCATGATGAATTTTGTTTCCCCTTTGAAACAAGAATTGAGTAGGTATTCATGTTCTTATGCAAGGGTATTAGCTCAAGCAAATTAGTGATCATCATAGTTAAAAACAAATATTTTACATAAACCAATGAGGTAAAGCAATAATCATGTGAGAGGTGAGTTGGATTACCATGCTTAGTTTTGTCTAAATTCCATTGACCAATTTGTTTTTAATATATATTTTAGGTAATTGGAAATATGGTTATTAAATAGGGGGCAATAGTAAGGGGGCCAATGGCACTTGTCTTGTGCAAAACTTTGTCGAGTTTTCTTGAGCACATATGGTATATAGTGTATAATGACTTGAGTTTTAGGCTTGACTTCTAGAATCTCTCTCTCTCAAACAAAAGAAAGCAGTGGGATCAATAAGCATATATATGGTAACTTTTTTCTTTGATTTACTTTTCATTTTTATAAGCAGTTTTGATTCTTTGTTTGAGCCGATGTTGAGCAGGTAAACCTATTACCCGCATATATACTCATGGGCATATCAAAGGGTAAATGAATTGGCTACTTGACTAGTAAGGAATATTTAAATACTTGACATTTAATTTATCTAGTTGATATATATTTCAGATTTACTCTTACATGGGTGTGGGTAATGTGTTTTGGAGAGGGTAAAAGGCATGTATATCAAGTGTACTTGAAATAAGATTATTAAAAAAAAACGAACATGCCTTCACTAATTGATGATTTTTCGGGTGGGATTTCTTTTGCCCATTTTATGAAAAATGTTATGTCAAATATTATTTTCAGAAATTAAAAAAATCTCCAAAAATCCACACAATTGTCTACAATATTAAAGGGTGCTTAAGATTTCCTACTTTCATATTTTAAATATCACCAAATTTGGCTAAATATACTTATGAATGATCATCACTTCAACAACATCACCAAATTGAAAAAAAAAAGGAGAAAGAAAAATTTCCTTAACCCTTTCAAATATGTCTAAGAATTTTGAGAATTTTGATTTTTACCCATATGGTAAACATTGAAAAAAGGTAAATATGTACTAAGCCCTTACCCAGCTAAATTGATTTGAACCTATCAAAAATTTCAAAAAATGATATAAATATAACTCAGAGTGGGGAAAAGAAAAAATCCAAAATAGGGCTCGTCAGGTGATGAAACATCCATTTTCAGACCTGAGAGGCAGGCCTGCCCTTCAATTACACCTTGCTCGCTTCATAGCCCGGTTAACTGGAGATTGAACCCACGACCAGCAGTTCAAGAACGAATTTCTTAACCAGAACACAACTGTGAGAAGATCAAGATCGTTTGTAATTATTTTTTGTTTACATTGTATACCTGCAAGTGTCAAACTGAACAAGCAACCACTCTTCCCAAAACCCTAAAACACCATGAAACACAAGAAACACCAACAAAAACGACAACCCAGTGCAGTGGCTCGGTAGGGGGCCACAAGCAAACCCACCCACTCACCAGAGAGCACTTTGTGCACTTTGCTAAACCTTCTTTCTCTCTCCCATAGGCTTACTTTCATCCTCGAATGTCTCATGCACTTGGACCTCTAATAATCTTCAAACTTTAATACATAAATTAGGTAGCATTAGTTGCTTCATCCATTAGGGCCACTCACCCTAACATGTAAGTCTAAAACCCTAAATCAAAAAAATGGTAAGAAGAAAATTTGTCGATCTAATCATGTACGAAGGTTTTAGTTACATAGAACACAAAGTCCCAATCCTAGCATTTACTTGTTATGAGTGACCTCAAATTCATAGCAAAATTGTGATTTAGGCAAGACTAATTAATCGATTATTATATCTAATATATGATACATGATGTCATAGTTGTAACGTAACATATTACTAATTTTTAAGTAATGTATAATAACATTACATACATATCTATGTTTGCAACAAAAAAAATGAAACATAGTCAAGTTTATAATATCTATATTTTTTGAGGTTAGGGTTATGAATTCATAAGGTTCAAGAATTTAGGGTTTGTTGGACATTATTTCTTAAAATTGGTAGTGTGACTATTGAAAGGATTGTTAAGATATTCTTGAATATTCTTAGGTTATCTTCCAAGATTCCATACAAAGTTTCAAAATTTTCATTCACATTTAACACCAAAGTATTGAAATCTAACAATAGTTTTTTACAAGTCCATATATATATTTCAGGTTTCTTTTCTTACTCACACATTGCAAACAATTTAATGCTTAGAGACATGTCACAATATGGCAAAGATATGAAAATTCAAGTATTAAAACATGGGGTTGCAACTATTGTAATGAGATGGAGAAAGGAGGTTTAATTATAATCAAGTCACAATTGTTGAGGTTAAAAGGAATAGGAGTGGTTCTATGTCCAAGTCTTCCCTTGAATGTATGTGAATTTACTAGTCAACCATGAAGTATGGAATGAAGAGATAAGTGAATCGAACAAATCAACCTATTGTGTTAGTGTAGAGGAAGATAGAATTTTCAACATTAATGTGGGTTGCAAATCAAAGGTCACAAACACACAATGGGGTTGCACATTCTAATGGATTGGCAAGAGGATGACAACTTGTGGAAAACAACAAGCAACCAAAGACTTGAAAAGGTGTTTTTAAATGTGTGGATTCCTTCTCCTCCTTGTAGACAATACACCTACACAAAAAATGGATGGCTTCAACCATTGCCAAAATTGGAGGAAATTGACAAAGTCAAAGGAGAAAACAACTTCAAACTATTAATTTAATTGTAGAAGTGGTTGAAGTGGAAAAAAATTAACAGCCAATAAGAGCAATATGATGACACTACAATGTAAGAATTATATGCACGCCAATTGGAATGACATAATTAGGAAGAGGAATGTCATTCACATTGTAGCTAGTGTCTTTATGCATGACCATAATTTTTGGAAAAAATAGATGTGTGCCAAACAAATGGGAAATATGACTTCCTACAACAACCATTGACATGCTTCCCAAGCCCCCAAGTAATTTCATCATCGAGCAGACGCTAGTAAAAAAAAAAAGTAAAAATTTTGCGAGTAAAAATATAGGGTACATTTTATTCAAATAATCAAGTTAATTATAGTATAAGGTATGTAATAAATTGAAATAATGGATTATAATTAATATATGGTGGCTTTACACTAATTGTCCCCCTCATGAATTTCATACATTATTTTATGATACCCAAGTTTGTTACAACACACTCAAAACTCTTGCAATTTTCACAATGCCCTCACTAATTTAACCTACTTGTAATGCATACATACAACACACACATTCCTTCTAGTTGGCACAAATTGATCAATGTGTATGTGATCTTAAAAAACATAACAAAAACAAATATATTGACCCCACATACACCTACATGCCTTTAGATGTAGAACCAACATAATAAATGCACACACCATTTATAATGAAATAAAATCCATTACTTTACTTCCAAGTTTTTTTCATGTCCATAGTTAATCTTGCACACTTTCTCAATCTCCTAAAACTTCTTTAATCAATTGTCACACCTATACCAAACTTCTCGTGCAATCACCATATTAAAACTAAATTTGAACGTTTCATGCATGATGTTTTTCAGACACACACAATCACTTTCTTTCTTTTAACACTTTTCATGTTTTCAATTAAAACTAATATACGATGTACAAATTCATTGCAAACATAAATTTTTAATTATATATGTGAATATATGAATATATATAATAAGGTAGGAAAAAATAAAGTTCCATGACATAATACCCCCCAAAAATACACATAATGAGAGAAATTAACCCACCCTTGCAAAGGCCTCCTTCTATTGGTTCACAAGATGTAAGGCTACGTTACAAAGGCATTACAATTGATTTAATTTCAAAGAATCATTTCTTTGTATGTTGCATTGAGAGCTTTCAACCATGGTGGTGCCCATTGTGTCTTTGGTATGGTTGGAAAGCCTTCAATGAATAGGGGTGTGTTGAGGTGGTTTCATAATGTTTGGACCTACAATGTGATAGTTATTGAACATTGAATAATTTGGAAATATAAATAAATAGGGAAATTGGTGTACGTTTTTTATATTGTTGGAAAACATTAAATGAGTAGGTTTTTGTGGAGGTGATTTCATAATCCTTATTCCTAAAGTGCAAGACATTGAATAATATTTGGAAGTTCAATAGAAATGCAACTTTTTCATTCAATCAATTGGGTAATGAATTCACACTTGGTTTGGCAATGACACATGCCACACTATTTCAAATATACTAGTGTAGTACTCCACATTAACGTGAATAGTTCAAATGGTTACAACTAGTGTTGGTCGATTATATTGAGAAAATGGTCAATTATCAACAAGGGTCCAAAATTAGGTTATTCATAATTGACATGTAGACTTGGATAGAGACCCTACTTGTTAAAGGTGAATATTTTGTAAGGACTAGATGAGACTTTTATGAGTTGAATATTGTTGTGATGAAAACCAAAAACCAACCCAAACCTTTTAGGGTTTCATATCAACGAATTTTTTAATTCTTAAAATTTAAAACCTTTGAGCTATCATTTGTCACTTGGTTGCACTTTTTCAATTTTGGCTCCATTTTTTAATTCGCTTTTAAACTTGAATTTGATCATTTTAGGTTGGAAACTATGAAAAATACATGGGCAATGAATTTTTTTCCTCTTTTGAATGGGGGAGGGGGCATGTTTACCTACAAAATCCTACCTTGATATTGTACTTGACGGTCATTAGGTTAAGTATCATGTGTTAAGTATTTTAAATTTGACCCGTTATGGTATTATAAACAAAATTGGGTTATTGATTAAACAAGCAAATTGATAATAAGTGAATTTCAAAAACAAAATTGGTTATTTGATACCTTGTGCAATTGAATCATGTTTGTCAACCATGGTTTCCAAAGGATTGATAAAAATCATTTGACAAAGATCCCATCCCTTTAATTATAGAAAAAGGGCAAAACCAAGCAACATCAGTTATAATGTTGGGTGGATATCATAATATTTAATCAAGTTTAACAAGGATTTGCCAAATACTTAAATTTTTTAAAAAAATCTTTGACAAATGGGTTTTTGAATATTGGATTTTTCAACATGTCATGAATATTAATAATGAAAATGCAATTTATATCACACATGTGGAGATAAGTAGTTTCTTTATAATATGAGACAATTGAAGACTTTGGAATGTTATTGGCCAAGTTTGAATCTAATAATTGACAATGTGATAGGTTTTGATTACACTGGTCGTTACATGATTTTCAATTTAATTGATTTTTTGAAAATTTCAGCATATTGGGTCCATAATTTTCCCAAAAAATGGTGAAATCAAAACTTGCCAATCTAATCATGTACTACAATATCATAAATGGCCCAAAACCCTTGCCAATTCTTAAGGCGGTTGGATGTCATCATCAACCATGGTTGAGATTAAAAAAACAAAAAAACATTTTGATAGATGGTTTTGGTTAGATCTCATATAACCATGGTTCTAATTCTTGAATAACCCTTTAAAATGAAAGTATTAATTTTTTGTCCATGCTAAATTCATGAAATTATTAGTTATTTAAAGGTTTTTAAATAACAAGAATCAAAGGTTTTTGATTCTAAAAACTTAAAATTGAAAGTTATTAACAAAATCAAATATTCTTTCAACATTGATCATAATTTATGGTTTCCTTTTGAATGGTTGTAAGGTGTGACTTGATCATGAACCTTTGAAGCATTAAGGTGGACCAATTCGGTCCTACATCTAGTGTATATTTGACGTTTAGGGATCATGGATGTATGTAAATGTTATTTTACAATAATAATGAATTTTTTTTTAAAAACAAATACCTAATTAAGCATTAAGACTTGAAAAATGTTGTCTAACCATGTGTGCTTTTCACTAAGGTGCTTGTGAGTGTCCACTTACAAAAGGACACTACTCTATCAAGGAAGGTAGTTTGTTTGTTTTGCTTTGTTTGTACTTGTGAGATCCACCAAACTAGGATGCTTCAAATCGCATTCTTGGTCTCTTTGGAAAGTTCTTGGGGAGGAGGGGTGCATAAGCTTGGTTTCATGGCGTTTGGACTTGTGGTGTAAAAGTTCTTGAATATTGAATGATTTCTTCACTACAAACTAAATTAAATCCTAGCTGAAAATTTTGGAGGAGTTGGAATGTGCCAATGGTGTTGTTGGAAAGATCTTGATGAGCAGGATTTAATGGAATTTATTTGAGAAAATTTGGATTCAGAATGTGGGAGATTTTGATTTTAAAGTGATTTCGGCCACTGAAAATTCAAATAAATTCCAAAAAACCAGGTTTTGAAAGGAAAAATCAGTTGAGGATGTGGTAACACTTGGGCCAATGGCACAGGCCACACTAGTTGTAATTAAAACATGTTGGTCACATTTAGTTCATAAATTTTGTGCATCATTTATCATTATTGATTTTGCAATCCATGTCACAAATTCAATGATGTTTTGAAAAAAAATCACTAGAATTTGAAAATAATTCAAAACAATTTGAAAAACATTTGCACAGTTGGTTCAAGCAAGTAACCAAAAATATGTTGAAAAAGTTTCCTTTAATATTTTGTTGATTGTAAAAGTTGGCTAAATTGGCTTATGGATGATCACCACCTTGGCTATAGTGCAAATTTGAAAAAAAATCCAATATGTTTTCAATTTCAAAAGTTCTTTGTCACATGTATAATCCTACTATTTAACAAAGGTTGCTTGTTTGTTTTGTCCTGTTGATGCCTTTTGTTATGCACTTGCTATTATTGGGAAACCTCAATGATTATGAGTGCATCAAGGTGGTTTTGTAATGTTTACACCAATGGTGCAAGATTTATTGAATTTTGAATAATGTTATCATTGAAAATTTAGTAAAAACATTTGATTGAAATTTGGATTTTTGACTTAGGTTGAGGAAGGTGTATCATTTGTCCATTCCAAATTCATTCAATATTACAAGTTGTGTTCAACGACACATGCCACACAAATGTAAGTGATGTATAAAATATATCATTTGTATATAAATCTAAAAAATCCTGACATATTAAATGTATAATGTATAGATGAAGACATTGTTCTTAGGGGCGTCCACCTTAAACCCTAGGCTCCCCTTCATAAATTCCAAGGTGCACTATTATAAGGATGACCCAAATGCTTCAAATGAATGTTGCATATCACCTTAGAGCAAATTTCCCCCGCCCTAGAGTTATTACATGTAATTTATATGTAGGAGTGAAATATTGCAGTTGTGGAGGTCCCCCAAACAACATTACAATCTTCAACAAAGGTTTTTACATTACGATTAACCATTTTTCAAATACACATATGCACATTAAAAATTTGAATGTAAATTCATTAATGATAATCACAAACTAGTGAGACATTAAAGCAATGTCTAGTATACATGAAACAAAACATTTCATTCAAAGATTTTAAATAAATAAAATTTGATTTTTGGGCCAAAAAGACCCATGAAGTTCTTGTATAATAGTGTAATGTTTCATGTTCCTTGCATTGTGAATGTAATGTATAATAAAGAAACATCATGTTTATAAATTGAATTAAAAAATTTAGTCATTATGTTCATGAAACAAGTCAAAGTTTTCTTTGATGATTTTTACAATAATATTTTTTCTTTCCTTATTCAAAGTTCTACATGTCGACAATAGTTCTAATTGGTAGTTCTACCTCTTTGGCCAAACCTTTCGTCAAAGTAAGTTGTTAGTGTTGTAATTGTTATGTTGTTCACAAATGGTTTTTCCTCTATATAAACATTTATTTGAAGCTATTGTGTAAGCATGATGAATTTTGTTTCCCCTTTGTAACAAGAATTGAATAGGTGGTCATGTTCTTATGCAAGGGTATTATTAGCTCAAGGAAAAATTAGTGATAATCATAGTTTAAAAATGAATATTTTACATAAAGCAATAAGCATGTGAGAAGTGGGTTGGATTACCATGCTTAGTTTTGTCTAAATTCCATTGAACAAAAAGCTTTTAATATATATTTCAGGTAACTAAAGTACGGTTATTAAATATGGGGGCAATAGTAAGGGGACCAATGGCACTTGTCTTGTGCAAAACTTTGTCCAGTTTTGGCAAGTTTTCTTGAGCACATATGGTATATAGTCATGCATGCTTATATTAGGCAGTCGCCTGAATTACCTAAATTAACTTGATTTAGGCGCATCAGGAATGGTTAGTTTAGGCGGGGGCCAAATGAAGGCTTTATTTAGCAGAAAATTATTGGTTAGCATTTATCCATGCTGGAATTGCTCTATGAACAAGAACTGTTTTGCCTGCATGACTCCTTCTAATCCAAAGTTCAATAAGCGATTGTGGAACAAATCCTTCTCCCAACACATGATAAAAAAGTCGGACTCTACAGTAGTAGTTCTAGGAAAAAACATTGCAACGACACCACAATATTCCATCAGATTCGGGAATCGAGCACCAAGTAAAGACCAACCATCCTTGAAACTTGAACTGTTGGAAAGCGAATTGATGTCGTCCTTCAACATTGGCTCATATTTGTGAGCATGGATCAGGGCTTTGTGCTCGTCGACAATGAGATCAATTTGAGCTGATGAGTAACAGTGCTCCAATCGGAAAGCATGTTGCTGAATCTTTCAAATGAAGTCAGCTACAGATAATTCAACAAACTCATGCGGTAGCACTGGGGGAATAGAACCAAGATTGGCCATCACATTGTTGTTTCGATCTCGATAGGTAGAAATTCCATGATCTGATCGCAGGCGGTGACATAAACGAGGGCGATGTCGTGCTGAAGGCATTTTGGTCACTTTCATTAGCTTCATTAAGTAAGGTGTCAGCCCAGGAAGCCAGACCTACGAGAAATTCTCGGACACTAGACAGACCAATTGCATAATGACCACTAATGATGTGAGTCGATGGGTCCATATTCACAATCGATTCTGTAGTGAGCAGCCCAATCACTCCAACGTCGTCAATGAAGGATGCGATGAGGTTATCTAGGGCATTTCGTTGTTGAAGCACAAAAGTAGTTAATCCCTGGATAGAACGAAAAGTGATAGCTGCTCGAGTGGTGAAATGATGCATAGAAAGAAATACAACCCACCAAAGGCGAGGTGGAGCGGAAGCTGGCTACTTTGACTCAATATGAGCAAGCAACTGTGGTCGATGGATTTTAAACCAACTAATGACCTTCTTCGTCAAAAGCCAACGATTGACTACACGAGGGCACGTAGTTTGCATTTCCGCGATCAGATTCTGCTACTGTGTTAAATGAGTTATAAATCCAATCTTGATTGAAAAGAATCGTTCTTTGATGAAATTGCTCATTATGTCCTCCATAACAAGATCTAGTTGATGCGCCCCACACCAAATCCGAATCAGAGAACAGTCGATATGCATCGCGACGTTGAGGCGAGTGACAACACTAGCAACCCGCCCAATCATATTGCGGGCCGTGTCAAACGTCAAGCCAACAAGACGAATTGTCTAATCAGGACAGAACAATGTCCAGAATTTGCTTACCATTGTGGACATGATATCCCCTGTATGGCGATCAAACATCGGAAGTGTGCATCCATGGTGGTTAACAATGGAATGATAGTTGGGAATGAAAACCCGGAAGCGTAAATCGAGGAATGAGGTGCTCTGATGGGTTGCAGAGTCGAGTGCTAATGAAAAGGCCCAAGAACGGTGCAAGAGGTCAGTAATTTGCTATAGATTGACAACGTAGACAATCCGAACAAAGTTGTTGATTTCGTCACGAGAACACGCAAGTAAACCAAGGTTGCCCAGAACATCATACATGCAGCCAATGAGTTCAAAAGCCATACGAAATGATGTTTTGCAAAACATGTAACGCACAACCAAACGAAACAAAGTGGTTTTCGTCTTGGGAATCATCACTAAATAAGAATAAATTGCAGCGTCATCCTCTGATTCAATACGCTTAAACAACGATAGTGCTTGCTTTTTCGCCTTTGCTGCTGCTTGATGACGTTGAAGAAGTAGAGCATTAATCTCAGCCGCACTGCCAAATGTAGGCTCCTCATTCGCGTCATGGTCTGCATCACTTCGTCTTGGTCTTCGGGATTGAACATCATGTCACCCACAATAGTATCCACAATGTCCTTCTCGATATAGTAGACAATTTGTCGTTCAACACCCAAAGACGAAGATGGGAAATGCACTTTGATGGAGTTCTTGAACGCAACTGGAACGTCAGCGAAGAATGAAACGCGCTCAGAAGAGGATTCAAGAGCCTGGTATAGAGCCCATTCACTAGAATGCTAGTTGCGAAGATGGTTTTCAATATTATCGTAACGGAAGGGATGGCTCCATCCTTGAACAGTAGTTGCAGCCTTGCACTTCGACCCAACCTTCTCCTCCCGACCAAATGCAATGTAGAAGCAGCATTGAAGGCCTGTCACTTTCGACGACTTGGGATCACGATATGCAACCTTAAGACCATAACAGACGTCATTGTCCTTAACATACCCCGACAAACGTTTCCCGGACATTGCAAATAGTGATACAAGTGTGAGATCAATTTTCCAAGGCACACACGCGCCCCCTCTTGCACCACCGCACAACTCGTTAATTGAGGCGCGACAACGAGCAAACATTTAAGTAATTTAGGCAGCGCCGCCTCCGATCGCCTATTTTACGCATGCCTGTATATAGTATATAACAACTTGAGCTTTATGCTTGAATTCTAGGAGCTTTCTCTCTCTCTCAAACAAAAGCAAGGAGGGGGGGATCAATAAGCATATATTTGGTAAGTTTTTTCTTTGATTTGCTTTTCATTTAAAAATAGTTTCTTCTCTTTGTTTGAGCCAATTGTTGGGCAGGTAAACCTAATATTACCTGCATATATTCATGGGCATATAAAATGGTAAATGAATTCCCTACTTGACTAGTAATTTTTTTATTACCTTTTATAACCCTACTCAACTAGTAAGTAATCTTTAAATACTTGACATTTATTTTATCCAGTTGACATATATTTCAAATTTACTTCGTACGTGGGTGTGGGTAATGTGTTTTTGGGAGGGTAAAAGGCATGTATATCAAGTATAGTTAAAATAAAATTATTTAAGAAAGAAACATGCCTTCACTAATCGATGATTTTTTGGGTGGAATTTTTTTGCCATTTCTTGAAAAATATTATGTCAAATATTATTTTTTAAAATTAAAAAATCTCCAAAAAGCCACACAATTGTCTACAATATTACAAGGTGCTTAAGATTCCCTACTTTCATATTTTAAATCTCACCAAATTTGGCTAAATATACTTA
>Ga0209208_10011263_pt1 | contig 11465 bp, 6 predicted proteins | sample S1TSphfallax_3_FD_187694 | JGI IMG/M metagenome (GOLD analysis project Ga0209208, IMG submission 187694) | Host-associated microbial communities from peat moss isolated from Minnesota, USA - S1T2_Fd - Sphagnum fallax MG (SPAdes) (version 2) | ecosystem: Host-associated > Plants > Peat moss >...
AAACAGTTGTTCATCACCATAGCTCCAACAAGTTTGTGGCATGATATCTTTTTGTCACCATCATTTTTGTAGTGTGGTTACTTGAACATTTTTGTATCAATCCATTTGTTTTAATGTTGAAATCTAATTTTGGGATTTGTAGGTTTTGGGATCACTTTATGCCATGTTGCACACAATATCCCCATCCACCATGAATGGATTACATTTACCATAAACCAAATGAACAATAGGTTCATCTAATAGGGTTAACACATCCTGTGGCCATGCTAAAACATTTAAGTAATACTTTCATGAATGCAAGTTGAAGGTCATTAATAAAATGATTAATTATGTAATACTTTCATTATCTTTATCATGAAATACTTGCAAATAACCATAAGGAAAAAATGTGTTTTAATATTTTTATATAAGTATATTTATTACCTTCATGAAATGACCCCTTGGTGCATAGAATAGTTTATTTATGCAAGTATTGCAAACTCTTGATCTTCTATTGTCAATGGTTGGGGTTCTCCAATCCATCAAATTGCAATACTCACATTGTTAATTGATCCATGTTCATGTTACATTACCCTCATATAAATTTTCTTAATATCTACTTCAAATAAACAAGGGGGACATTAAGTTTAAGGTAACCTTGTTTTTAACATTTATATTATTTTCATGGAATATTTAAAAGGTGAATTTATGTATTCAAATACACATATATAAGGAGGTTCATATTTTCTTTTCTCTTTCATCTACTAAAAGAGAAAAGAATGAAGGTGATTCCATGGCAAAGGTATGAATGATATAAACCTTCCCATTTGTTTTGTTTACATTTTTATTAAAGGTTGGGTTTCCCTCCCCCCAAATTAGGTTTAAAGCACAAGTTTTATTGGTATTTACATAAAATTGTTTCAAATTTTTACTACAATTATGTATCCAATGTTTGTAGTTTGTACATAATCTAGGGTCATGCAAAAATAATTTCAAAATTAGGTTTTAACATTTAGTTGTAAAAAGATTGTTAAATTTTAATATTAAAGTTATGCAACCAATTCTTTTTGTGTTTATGTAATTAAGGGTCAATGTAAAGATTTTTGGTTGCATAAAAGGTTTTTAACTCAACATTTTAGGGTTCATTTTGTATAGGTTCACTTAGTTTTTCAAATTTAAGCCTATGCATACATTAGGTTGCAATGTCGACATAATTTATGGGTTATGCAAACAAAATTTACAAATTAGGTTAAGGGTTTTGTGGTCATTTGTATGAAAATGTTTAGTTTCTAAACGAGGGTTAAGTTTTTTTTAGTTTAAATGTTTACATAATTTAGGGTTGATGCAATTCATTGTGTAGGAATTATTTAGACCTAGACTTGAATATTTATATTTGATATTGATGATGTGGGTATTGTAGTTTCCTAAACTTTATGGTTGCTCTAACCTAGGTGGTGGACATGAGAAAATATTTACAATATTTGTATTTTCCAACCTTTTTATGACCTAATTATAATTGGTAGCAAAAAAATATGGGAATTGCAAGGACTTGGGTTATTTGCATTTCAATTTTGTAATAGGTGCCCCATTTCAACATGAGGGTATTATGGAAATTTGGTGCATTGTCATTCAATTCTCATGACATCATAATTGGGTTAATGTATGTAATACCCTCAACCATAGTTTTGCCATTGTGATGAGAAATACTTAAAAGAAGATTTTTTTTATAAAACTATGCAATATTTACATTTGAAGCATAAATTTTAGCTGGATTTCTTATGTTTTAGGCAATACCCAAATGTTGTGCATGAAATATCCATTTTTAATGATAAAAAATATGATGATAGTTCTGATTTTTTTTAATAATTAAAAGAAAAATAAAAAAATTAGATTCATGGTTTTGAAAAAAATTAGAATACATTATTCTATACAAGAAAAAGGAAATAAAATTATAAAAGGAGAAATAAATTTAGCCAAAAGATAAAAGTTTAGGCAAAAAAAGATATAGGTTTTGCCAAAAGATAAAAGTTTAGGCAAAAAGAGATGTAGGTGTTGCCAAGAGATAAAGGTTTTGACAAAAGATAAAAGTTTAGCGAATAAAAGATAACAGTTTAACCAATAAGAGATAAAATTTTAACCTTAAAAAAAAAGTTTCGCTAAGAGATAAAAGTTTAGCCAAGAAGAGATAAAAGTTTAACCAAGAAAAAATAAAAATTTAACTAAGAAGAAATAAAAGTTTAACCAATAAGAGATAAAAGTTTAACCCCTAAATAAAAAGTTTTGCCAAGGGATAGAAGTTTAGTTAGTAAGAGACATAGTATTTGCCAAGAGATAAACGTTTAACCCCTAAAAAAACAGTTTTGCCAAGAGATAGAAGTTTAGTTAGTAAGAGACATAGTATCTGCCAAGAGATAAAAGTTTAACCCCTAAAAAAAAAGTTTTGCCAAGAGATAGAAGATTTAGTTAGTAAGAGACATAGTATCTGCCAAGAGATAAAAGTTTAGCCAAGAAGAAATAGAAATTTAGCAAAGAAAATATATAAATTTAGTCAATAAGAGATATAGGTTTTGCTAAGAGACAAAAGTTTTGTCAAGAAGAGATATAGATTTTTCCAGGAGATAAAAGTTTAGCCAAGAAGAAATAAGAGTTTTGCCAAGAGATGAAAACTTAACCAAGAAGAGATAAAAGTTTTGCCAAGAAGAGATAGAAATTTAGCCAAGAAGAGATAAGAATTTTGCCAAAAGATAAATGTTTAGCCAAGAAGAGATAAGAGTTTAGCCAAGAGGGGATAAAAGTTTAGTGTGGAATAAATATGTTTTGCCAAAAGATAAAATGAAGGTAAGGGATTAGTTGTTAGTTCATAGGCAGGCCTAAATTGTAGGTCAGTAGGGTAGCTAGGTGGGAGGGTAGTATGGAGGTGAAAGTAGGGAAAAAATTAGGAAAAAAAAAAATGGTCAAAGGTCAGCAGCCAAACAAGATTGACTGTAGTAGAATGTTGGTTAACGTAAGGTAAAGAGGCAGATGAAAAACGCAGCCCATCCTATGGACAGAACGGCCAACTGGTGCAGTCATGGGGGCCGGTTCACTCTGGCCGGAAAACGTGGCAACAAGTTCAGAGCAACGGAGGCTGAAGACTGTCACGTTGAATCACTTATGTGGTAGATGCAAAGCATCATGCCCGAGTCCCGATGCACGCTTTCAGCAACAAAACAAACTCTGGGGGCACGTTTTTGCTGCCAGGAAAGGGGACATGTGAAGATGGGAATTTGACAGCAGGAATGACACTTGGGAGAGCAACAATGGCTCCTAGAGGCTGCCACTTTCGATATCGCTTTGATTGCAGGGTACCGTGGCCGTGCCCCGATGCAAGCGTGCAGAAAACAACGACGCTGGCGCAAGCGCTCTCGTTGCCAGGACAGCTGACTAGACAAGGGGGAACTAACTGTCAGCATGTCTGCAAGCACTTCATTTGGCCGGCCAGCGCCATTCTCCTCCTTGGGCTTCTTTCTCGATGCTGACAACTATTATTGCCTTTCAAAGATCCCTGAGACATGGCTATGGAAAGAAAAGATCTAGAACCAGCCGCCTCCTCTTCTTCGTCGTCGTCGTCTTCTTCTTCTCACCCAACACGGGCCACGGTGAACCGGCACCCAACAGCGAACCCACCCTGAAGGATGCCAGGTTCTGTTGGGTTCCAGTTCCCTACTTAACTATGTCCCCAAAATTCTGCCCCTGCCATTAGCCTTTTGCCAAAAAGGGTGACGGACTGTTTTGGAAATAGAAATTTCATGCAGCCAATGGGAAGGCTCAGCATACACTCATGATGGGCCCTGTTTTTTCCTTTTGGAAGTGGAGTGGGGTGGGGTGCGGTGGGGGTGAGGGGAGTTTTTGTTTTTCTTTCCTTGTTCCCAATGTGTTCTCAGCATGTTCCCAAGTTCTAAAAATGTTCCCAATAGCACCTCAATTTTATCCCATATGGTCTGCCCAAAGTTCAACACACCTTAATATAAACTATTATCCAGGGGTGCACATTTGTCTCTGTTTTGCAACTTGGGGTCCAAAGAGGTGCTTCTATTGGGGGCATGCCCAATGTTCCCCGAAACATTTGCAGACGGGCCGATCAATATGGCTCCTTTTTTAAAAAAACAAAAAGTTGTGAATGCACACATGATCTAATTAATATGAATCACACTTTGTCCCCAAAACTTTTCCCCTGCCATTAGCCCAGGCCAAAATGGTGACCTACAGTTCTGGAAAAAGAAATTTCATGCAGCCAATGGGAAGGCTTAGCATGCACTCATGAATGATCCAATTTTTTCTTTCTGAGGGGGTGGGAGGAGAGGGGTTTTTTACTTTTTCTCCTTGTTCTCAAGGTGTTCCCATCATGTTCCCAAAGTGTTCACAAACATCATTAAAAACAACCAAGCTTCAAGATTGGAAACCAAGTTTAGTGTTTTCGATAACAAATCAAAATTACATGACTTTTAAAAAAATTGGACGACAAAGTAACATGGATTGACCATTCATCTTTGTTCGAACAAATAAATTCACCTCTCCTATTATTTAAATGAGGTGTCTCTTGAGTTCAATTTTTTTTCTTTTTGCAATGAGCCAATTTGATTGGACCATCACTAAAGAAAAAAAGAAATTATGGAGGTTCCCCAAAATAGAAGGTTCTATTTTGAAGTATAGAGTTCCTCCCTTTTGGCCCATGTATATAGGTGAAAGGAGGACACCATTTGCCAAAGCATATGGGATAAAAGTGACCAGTGCTATGGAGAACATGTTGGGGAACACATTGGAAAGTTGGGGAGCATATTGGGAACCCATTGGAAACTTAAAGGGACAGTAATGAGAACACATTGGGAACCAGGGAAAAATGAAAAAAAATCCTTCACTCTCTCCCTCGCCTCCTCTCCCCCCCCAAAACTTAAAAGGAAAAAAAGCAAGGCACTTTGATGGCATGCTTGGGGCTTCCCATTGGCTGCATGAAATTTGTCTTCCCAGAGTTCATCACCATTTTTGGCCTGGGCTAATACCCCTTGCATTTACCCTACCTATTCAAACAAATGAATGCTGGGGCCTTCTAATTCGAACTTTTGAATTCCATGAAAATCTATCCTATGTTTCATGTTTGCTTATTAAAGGCCTTTTGTGCATCAACAATTCCAACAAGTATTCAGGAAATACCCCCCACCAATTGAAACAATGATGAAGAATAGTGTGAGGGGGAAGAAATTCTTGACATAAAAGAATTACCTTATTCATTGATAACACCACATAACATTAATGAAAGTACACAGGAACTAGGTAAACCTCCTTCAATTGAATTCAATATTGCAAGTCTATGATTAATTCACATCAATCAAAATTTGCTCCAATTGCATTAGTCATTTTTTTTGTTTGGTTTGCGGGGGTGATGTGACAAAGAGGTGTTTGTAAGGAATGTCACAAGTAGTCCTAGTCTTTTCAAATCTCTCACATTCCCCAATTTTCCTAGTGTCATGAATTGGGGAGCATCCTTTGAGATTGACCTTTCTGGTACAATTCAAGATTGAGTGATTATCACAAATAGCTTTAGACAAGTAAATCATAGGCATGTGTCATTTGAAACGCCCTTCAAAATTTGTAGGAAATCCACAAATTGAACAAGCCAAATGTTGATCTTTGTGGAATTACTTGTTACAAAGGGAGGTGATATCATGGATGACCGTAGGTCATATGAATTTAGATTTAAATAAATTACTTATAAAATAAGATATTTCCTTCAACTTCACTTGTCATTCATGGATGAATTTCACTCATGAATTTTCATGCATACTGTAATAAGTATTTAGAAAGACATTCAAGAAGAGATTCCTTGGATGATGGGTCAATTGAAAGTTTTCATAAAAAGTTCCTTGAGATAAGTTCCCAAACATGTATAAATAAAATAATCCCTACAAATTGCCTTAAGTTTGTTCTAATTTGAAATGGAATCTTATAATTCATTTATTCCCTAAACAAACCAATGACATCACTAAATAAAAGGATTGTGAGCCTTTTTCTCCCAAATGTTTTTTTCGTAGAAAATATTTTTTGAATGATTTTTTTACAACTTGTTATTAAACATGCTTAGAGGTGCTTCAATATATCAAATGTTGCCCTAAGTGATTGTTAAGTACATGTGGGTTTAAACAAATTAGTAGGACACATGGAATGTGAAACACATGTTTAATTTTTCATATTTTTTAATGATATTTTAATTAACATTGAAAAGTTTTGATGTAATTTTAAAATAATGTTTCAAATCTATTATAGAAAAAAAATGAATACATAGTACTCAATTTTTTAAAAACCAAGTGTAACTAGTGTCTTTGTTGTTTAATTAAAAAAAAAGTGTTTGGGTACTTTATATTGAATTTATGTATATTCATTTTATATACACATGTACATAATAATATAATGTGACAATTTTTTTGGGCCATAATTTTTTTATGTGAATAATCTAAATTTAGTTTTCCCATGTCATCTTAACTAACTTCTTGTTTTTTAAGTAAAACATTAATGAGGTGGGTGTGGGTTTTGAATGCATTTTCACATTCATGTGAATGTCAAAAGTGCATAGATTTAATTTTCACTTTGAAAAATGATTATAATTTCAAATCATATCAAAACATGTTAATTAATTTATGGTTCAATTTCTTATATTATAAACTAAAACTTTGTTTTAGATGTCATGTACATTAGACCTCATAAGGACCTTGTAAATTATGAAGTCCTTTATACCACAAAATTATGACATTTAAAACATTCATGGAGTTTTTAAAATATTCAAATTTTAAATTGTGAGTGTGATGGGTAGTGTGTATTAAAAATTCATATACAATGTTGTTACTTAACATTACAAATGCCAAAATTGCATTTATGTAGCAAGTTTAAAAGATGTAGCACATTTGTGCATATATTCTACTTGCAAAGCTAAATTCAATCATGAAAACCAAAGAAAAAAATTAAAATTACATATATATCCCCAAAATTATACCCTATCTTTATTCGAGAGATTCAAACACAAGACATTTTTTTAAAAAAAATTGATACCTAATTGTTGATGATGGAAAGTGTGCCTTTGCCATTAGTTTTCAAATTAAACATTCCAAAAGTCACAAAACATTGGATGCATACAATAAGACCTATGGGACATTGAATGCATCCTATAAGATTTCTTTTTCCAAAAACCTAGGTCATTTACACTTACCTTGCCAAAAATATTTACATAAGGTTCTGTAAATGTAACTGAAAATCTTTTACATTTCCATGTTACTATAAATGTTTTTTAAAAAACATATACATATTAGACAAGCTAAATTGTAAATGCCAAAAATTTGATCTTGTAAATCATTTACACTTACCATTTACATGGTCGGGATATGGATACCTTTCTTGACCTTTTGGCTAAGATCAAGGGTGTTGTGGTAGGTATATGGGTATCTACCAGTGTTGGGTGGGTATCATAATTTTATGATACTTGTTGGGTCCGGTTCTCCCCTCAAAACAATTTAAAAATTTCTATGCTAGCCAAAGGTATCAACATTTAAAAAAAATTTAAACCGATTGTCAGAAATTTGAAAACAACCAGTTATCCTTTGCTAGTTTTCACAAACCGGGTATTAGTTTACATTTTTAATTAAAAATTAAAATTAAGATTAAATTATTACTGATTTGATTGTTTTTTAATGACAGCTCTGCCTTTTTGAAAAAACTAAAAATCAAAGGACCTCTGATTCAAGGTTTTTGAAAGATTTCTAAAATAAATCATCATTTAAAATAAACTCTCCAAACATCATTGCCATCCTAACTAGCCTACCATTAATAAGTACCTACCACCAAGTACTAGCCCTCCCTTGGATCTCCCATCTCCCAAAGCAAATTAGACCAGATAAAGCAAATTTTGATGTGGGTTTGGTGATGAAAATGTCCCTTCTTTAACCTTAATTAAATTAGGTTGACTTAACACAATACCTCCAAAGTTCAAACCCATGATCCATGAATGATAACAAGATCCAGTAAATAAAACGTTATGTTGCATCCTGCATAGAAACATAATTAAGTTTGATGCTCATAACTCCTTTCTCATTGCGTGCTTGTACTAATTTTGAATGACAACTAAACCCTGAGACCCTAACCCGAGTAAGGGGTCAGACGTTACCTAATTCTCAGATTGTTTGGGTTCTTTCTAAAAACCAATTATCACATCCGGTTCTCACTTCTAAACGATAATTCGGTTTTCAGTCAGGGTATCACTCATGATGATATCCTAAAAGGATCAGATTGGATGCATGGGTGATACCCAGGGTATTTGTGATACCTGCCCAACACGGGTATCTACACTTAATCAGTCTAAACAATACAAAACTACTTGGGTGCATCCCTGCTTATTGAGGTCGTTCCAATGATACTAACCAATGATGAGTGCTGCCAGGGCCGCCATGGTTTGGGAGATATAAATGAGACTCCCAAAAAAACAAACAAGCTAATATATGGATTTGCATATATGATCCATAACATGGGTACTTGAGTTTCATAGATTGGTGCACTGGTGGGTACTGTTTTACTGGGGCTCCACTTGGGGATGTTTCACCTTGCTTGTAGACTGACGAGAATTCTACCTCATTAGGGCCTCAGATTTTATTGGCCTCGGATATTGTGTTTAGATTCATTATAGAGTATTATAGCTTAAGGGATTTTGGCCCCTCAGCAGTAGGTCTATTTTTATATGAGGATTTTTGAAAGATGATATTTTGGCTTGTGAGGATTTTTGAAAGATGATATTTTGGCTTGTGTTGAAACTTGAGAATAGTTGTAGAGTTGTTATAATATAATGAAGGATTTTGGTTCTTTTAGAGTTTTTTTGAAGATTATATTTTTGCTGGTGAAATATTTGAGTTTCCATAATTCTTCTTTTGCCTTAAGATACTTTTTAATGTAAGTGGCAAGGCCACAGTGTGACACACCCCTTGCTCACTTGGATACTGTAGAGCTCATTTTGGTCACAGTTCAGAAATGGAAAGAAATAACTGGGGGCTCTGGATCATGATTTGTTCCTTTGCTGCTTTGTGGCCCACTTTGGGTTTTTGCTCTTGTGGCTCCGACCTGGGTCCTCTCTCTTTGTTCTTCCTTTCCCCCTTTGCTGGGTGCTTTGTTTAATGGAGCTTGCTTGCCAGGGTTTCATCATTGTGTTGGAACTTGGAGCTTTCAATGGCAACAGAGACTCTTGTGGCGTTATGGCAGCTTTAAGTGACTCACACTGGTTAATACTCATTTGCTGTTTTTCAGTACACTAATTGAAGGAGGCCCAGAGCATATTATTTTCATTGGTTGGATGATTAGGCTTTCACTCTATGTCCTACACAAATACATCAGGGTTAGCCCAAGTGTGGAAATCCCATATGAAGGAAAGATGTGGAATCTGCTACCTAGGCAGGCAGGACATCCCTAAGTTCAAGGATTACCTCCTATACACAGGACGTTAAATCAGCAATCGGTCATTATTGTATGCTTCTTTTTCTTCTTGTCTGCCCTTGGCCTGCTCCATCTTTCCAAGAAAAATATGGATCATGCCCAGACACAAATTTTGGGTCTTGTTATGCGCACCTTGGGCTTTACAATACACTACCAGGCATTATATGCCTTGCATCCATTACACACCCAAAGCATGTATAATAACACTCAAAATTTGTGTCTGGGCAACACCAAGATGTGTTTGGTCATGGCCAAACACATCTTGGTCAAGCAATTGGGCATTTAGGGAAATAAGAACCCATACTTATTTAACATCCTCCCATCCTAGACTGCTCATTTTCAGAATGTCCCCATGATGGGGTCTTAAGGTCTTTTTTCATCATGCCAATGTGATCATATATTCTGCTCCAACATCAACTTTCCATTATTTTTTTCTTTCCAATTGTGTTCACAATCAGTTCCAAATGGACTAGATATATATTTTGTGAAGGGTAAGGGCTTGTTGTCAGGGCATTACACCTTGGGGGTTGAGGGTTCCTTACCTTATTGTTAGGAGCCCTGAGCTCTCAGAACATACTCCCTGACAATAGGGCTGACAATAGGGCTTTATCGTACAACAACATATAGTACGAGGCCAATCATGCTTATTTTGTAAATGTGAGAGACATCTTATGCTTACTTTGCAACTACAAGAGGCACCTTACACCTAATAAGTAGATGTAAATTCCTTCTTCTTTTCGAGGAGGTTATATTCCTGGTTTCAAGGTTGCTTCCATATACATTACAAATTCTAGCCAAGTATTTTATGTTATGGATTAATGTCCACTAGTGCACCTTGAAGAATGATGGTAAGTGATCATGAAACGATTTTATGTTGGTTTCTGGTTCTTAGATCGGTTGATTTTTTTGCTTTCTATTTACTAACAACATGCTTGTGGGTTGTTAGAAGGTAGGCACTAGAAATAGTCATTACATGGTATAATTGAATGTTCTGTGTGCAAGAATCAATAGTATATATACAATGTGAAAATCTTGTGTATGTGTAAATGATTTACATTTACACATTTGAACTTTTATCAATTATATTGTTGCAATGTATATATATCTTTTTTGCACCTACATGCGGCCAATGTAAACATTTGTCAAATACATTTTCACGACCTTGTGTAAATATTTTGGAACATGTAAGTAGCAATATATACCCTTAATGACCATTTCTTCTTACAAATCCATATTAATTAGTTGTCTATGCATCTAGGGGATTTTGGCACATCATGCGAGGGTGAGGTAGGTGAAGGGGAGAGGAAGCTACAACATCATGAAGAAGCAAGTTTTTAAATAAATAGTCAAGTTAACATTTATTTTGGAGAATGGAGGTGAGATTATTAAATGATGGCATTGGTGGCTATTCAAATGGGGAACTTCATGAGCATGGCGATAGTAAGAGAATGGTGGAAAGTCAAAAAGTGATACCTAGACCTGTTGTTGAAGTAAAGAAATAGAAGTAGAAAAGAGGAAAGTGTTGAACAATGTTGTTGTGAAGCCTAAAAACAAAAAATAATGGTTTTCCTTCTTATGAAAACAAGAAAATCAAGGAGTTGAAAGGAAGGCTATCCCATTAGAGATAGAGTGTGAAAGATTGTTTGAGGTGTGGCATAATGCTTTAGAGGTGTAAGTAGTTAGAAGATAGGCTTGTAATGAAAGAAGATAATATAGAAACCATGTGAAGAGTTAGTTAGATAAAAAAAAGAGGAGACTTTAGATTGAAAGAAACACCTTATAACCTTTTTTGAAAATGTGAGACTTGGTTGTGTGTTAAAGAGAGGTAGGATTGATGTTTACAACATACAAAGGAAAAGAATATAACCAAGAAAACAAGGAAGAAAGTTGTAAGGAAGGAGAGGTATAATTGTTGTTTGCAACAAATAGGGAAAAAGGATATAACCAAGAAAACAAAGAAGAAAGTTGTTAGAAGGAGAAGTAGG
>Ga0209208_10011264_pt1 | contig 11463 bp, 6 predicted proteins | sample S1TSphfallax_3_FD_187694 | JGI IMG/M metagenome (GOLD analysis project Ga0209208, IMG submission 187694) | Host-associated microbial communities from peat moss isolated from Minnesota, USA - S1T2_Fd - Sphagnum fallax MG (SPAdes) (version 2) | ecosystem: Host-associated > Plants > Peat moss >...
GTAGCAAAGACCATCATAGGACACGAGTTGAAATTTTTTTGGACAAATAATGGAGGAGAATACATATTTTTTGAATTTTCTAAGTATTGTTTAGATCATGGCATCATTTACTAATTTTCTAAGCCTTACTCCCTTAAGAGCCAACGAAATAGTTGAAAGGAAAACCAACTTGCTATATGAAACTATGAAATGCCTTCCTCACCAAAGTTGTCTTCCTAAAACGATGTGGTCAAATGCCTTCTTCACCAAAGTTGTCTTCCTAAAACGATGTGGTCAACAGTAATTTGAGTAGCTTGTTATCTACTCAACAAGTGTTAGATCAAATCATTCATGAAGAATTAGATATCAAAACAATTATTTACTAGAGTAAATAGGATGTCTCTCACGTGTGTGTTTTTGGTACATGAATCTTTGCCCACATACCCAAACACCAAAGAACCAAAATGGATCCCAAGGTAGCAAGATGCACATTCATTGGATGGGAAATGACCACCAAGGGTTATTGCTACTACGATCCATTAACCAAAAAGACCCTCATCACACAACGTGTGAAGATAGATGAGTCAGAAATTCAAACTATAGAAATTATAATCGGAGAGAATCATGTTACATTTACTTCAATGAAATGTATGTTCTTCTCCTACTATCTTTACTGATACAATTCCCATAGGTAATCTTTCAAATTCCCTCTCATGTTGAAAATTATGCACGAAATCAAAACTCTACATCACTATTTAATAAATCTTTTTCTTTTCCGAGTTGTGCATCTGCTACACCCTTTTTCAATCTTCCCACACAATCACCATTTTCCCAATCCATTGTGTCGAATTCCATTCATGAATCCTTTTCAACTCTTAAAAGTTATGAACAAATCAATATTGGGCCTTTGCGAAGATCCACATGCAACAAGAAGTCCTCTATTCTTATTGATTAATATGTCACAAACTTGGAGGAGGATTTAACATACCACGAGGTACAACATGATTTGAAATTGAGATTAACCATGGATGATGAAATGACTAGCATAATCAAAATGAAAACTTGGACCTTTGTTTGTTTACCCCAAGGAAAGAAGGCCATTACATGTAGGTGGATTTATAAGAAAAAACTAAGAATCAATGGAGCTGTAAAATGTTACAAAGCTAGACTAATTGCAAGAGGATGCAAACAAAAGCTTGAAGTAGAATTTGAGAAAACTTTTGCACCAATTGCAAAATGGAATACCATTAAAGTAGTGAAGGGTGAAATTCTTTTAAGGTGTACCAAAATCTTATCACAACGTCACCCTTTTCTGTCTTTTTTACCTAGTCTTTTTTACCATGTAAAAACACATTTATGGATGGTTATGATGGAAACTAGAATTGTAATAATCTAAAATATTTTCCTTCTAAAATTTGTGACAACTTTTGATTCATTATTTTTTATGGGGGGGTAAATGCACGCTACACTCGCCTAATAAGGGGGGGATGAAAGTCCATTTTTATAGTCCAAATCCAATGATTTTTCAAAAAAACATTTAAATGATGTTGAAGTTCACACATTTTTCCATTTCCAAGTTCATACTACCATAATTTATACTTTTTTTTTAACCTCTAAAAAAATGGGCCTTGAAAAAATCAATTTGGATATTGAAATGGACTTTACGAATATGAAATTTTCATTTTAAATTTTTAAAAAAATTTAGGACTTTTCCTTGCTTGAGTTTTTCATTTTAAGTGTTATGGTACTTCAATGTGTGGTGGTAAAACATTATAAGTTTGGTTTCCAATTTTACTAGAAAAAAAAATCCATAATGATAATTTTTTTAGGGTAGTTTGGATTGTGACATTGGATGTACCATCTTTTGTAAAGTTCACCTTGAATTGAACATTTATCCTTTTGGTAATTTTTTTTTTGGGTTTGAAAGATTAAAATGTAAGTTTCAATTTTTCATTTCACTTTTGCCAAGTTTCTTAAATAGATTTGAATATAATCCAACAACTATTAAACTCACTAAAAAACAATTGCCACTATGACTTCCAAAATTGTCCATTGTAGTGTGCTTTAACCTGAGGATCAAAATATAAGGTAAAAAAGGATTGCAGTAAAGACTAGGCCCTTTTCATCCTATGTGGTACACCTTAAAGAATTTTCACCCTAAATGCTTTAATAGGTTCAAAAGGCTGGAAAGTACATCACTTGGGTCCAAACAACATATAACGAGCTAATGTGTTTACTTTGCATTTAGGATTTATTTTTTTTGGGTCCTTTTTCCTAAAAAACATGTTTTCCTCAAGAGGAATTTTCAAATGAAATGTTTTGAAACTTTATATATATTGTATTTATAGTTGCCCCAATATGTCATATGTTTTTTTACAATCAAATTTGGAGAAATATGAATTTTAATAGTGCATAAATTTTGTTAGATTTTGTGTTTAGTCTTGAAATTTTTTCATAATTTCAAATCCTACCAAAACATGTTAACACTTTCAAGATTTCTTTAAACAACATATACATTGCATCACATTTACATGTCGAAAAGGACTCATGAAAAAATTTTAAACCTTAATTTTTGATAAACAAAAAATTTAAAAAAAATGAAAATTTGAATGTTTTTTAGATGTGCTTAATAACACCCTATCACTATAAAAAAATCAAGGTTGAAATAAATTGTATTATGAAAAATAAAGGGCCCTTTATGAAAGTAGTGTCATTGAATTAAGTTGTTAAACATCCTTTATTCAAACCAAACTTTGATATTAAAATTTTGTTTGATTCAATTTAGATTTTTCAATATCCATATTATTCAATAAGCACAACTTTCCATGATTCACATGCCATTAAAGTGGCACCACACAGACAAATGTAACGAAAAGTTGTCATTTTGACATCAATTTTGGCTTGTTTGAAATCATCCACACCCACTTATGTCAAGATGTCAAGATAACATTCTTGAATGGTTGTTTCAATGATGAAATCTACATACAACAACCACACGGATATGAAGTTCGTGGAAGTGAACAATTGGTTTGTAAATTGTCATGAAGGTCCAAGCATGATTGGGGTACTCCCTTTAAGTCCTGGGAGTCCATGGAATGGACTTGCAAATTCACCTTTTTTTTCACTTTTCCCATGACCTATTTTACATTTCACACTTTTTGTCATGTCAAATGAAACAATTTTGTTCCAAATTTTTATAGGCATTTAAAGTGTATTATTTTCACTTATGAAAGTGAAAATAGTAAAATTTATCCAATGTGGGCTATGTTCTATTAATGACCTAAAATTTTCAAAAATTTGACTTTTTGAATTTTTTTACATTGCAATAGCGCACTTGGTTCTTATCACATTCATGCATTTTATACACATTAACACATAAGGTGTTTGTGATAAAAATCTTGGGCCCAAAAAAGTTGTTTGAACATTCTTTGTGAGTCTTTGATTTTATTTTTTCTCACGAAACAAAGTCATAATTTTTTTTCAAAGACTTGGTAGGAATCCTTAAACTTGTTCAATCTTGAAATTCTATGCATAGAATTGTACCTTTGTAATGTATTTATCTATGAATAAAATCAAACTTTCAATATGATTGTGTCATTAAGTTTCAACATGTTTAAGTGAGGGGGTTTAATGAATAATAAATGAGACAGTCCTTTTGGGTACCCCAACCATGTTTTGATCCATGAGCCTTGTGCAAGTTCAAACAAGCACCACTTCAATGGTATTAGAAGATAGACATGTTTTTGAAGAAAAATGGATTACAAAAATCAACATATGATGGTAACATGTATTATCATCACAAAATGACAAAATTGTCATATTAATCCTATATGTCAATGATCTATTTCTGATTGGAGATGATGTTGAATGCATATATTGGCTAGAAACTAGGGAACAAATTTGATTTGACCTCATTGTTGTAAATAGTTGGGCATTCAATTTATTCATCAGAAAGATGGGCTTTTCCTTCATCAAATAGATTATGCATCTAGCATCTTGGAAGAATTTGGAATGACGAATTGTAACCCGTCAAAGACTCCCTTACCACAAAATCTCAAGTTATGTAGGGACATGAACTCCTCTCTAGTTGATCCACAACTCTACCAACAAATGGTTGGTAAGTTAGCATTTATAACCAACACCAAATGGGACATTGTGTATGTTGTGAACCTTGTTTCACGTTTCATGACACAACCCCAACTTGCTCACCTACAAGCGGTGAAATCCATCATTCGCTACATCAAAGGCACCATACATTTTGGGTTTTTTTATGGACAATTGACTGACTGAAACTTTTTGGTTTTAGTGCTGCAAATTGGGGGGGGTGATGCAAATGAATGGAAATCTACAAGAGCATATATTTTCACAATCAACAACACTCCTATTACTTGGTGCACAAAGAAGCAAACATGTATTGCATTATTTTTTATAAAATCGAAATACCATGCACTAGTTGAGGCAACCAAAGAAACAATATCCACATCAAACATCTTTATCAAGAGCTCAAAATTTTGAAAATAAAACTAGTCGATCTTCATTGTGACAATCATAGTACAATCAAGATTTCCCACGATTTTGTGTACCACACAAAAACAAAACATTTTGAGATACACCAACACTTTGTGAAAAATATGGTTGAAAGGAAAGAAAAAATAATTTCATATGTTTCAACTGATAATCAACCAACAAACATCTTGACCAAAGCATTAAGAAAAACCAAGTTTGAAAATTGTGTGAAATTATTTAACGCCTATGCAATTCTCAAGTCTCAAAACCTAAATGTTTGATATCTAGGAAGTCTTCTACCTCTTCTTTAGATTTAAAACCTTTGTATAATTCCTCTAAATCCATCCACCTATGCTTTGCAATCTGCCCAAATAGTGTATATACTTTGTTGTCTTCCAACCTTAATGGCATAATATTTCCTTGGCCTAACCATTGGAGGACCTTTAGATGCATAGGAATATTTGTTATTAGAGGAACTCACTTTCTTTTGAGTGCATGATGTTTTAGTATCCGGTACAAAAGACTCATGTTGATAGGCTCTCAAACTCCCATGATATTCCACATTGGATGAGCGAACAAGTCAAGAATAAGACTAGAAGAAAATCAAATTAGAAGCTTTTCAAATCATTTCAAACAGAAACCAAATCACCAGGACAAAAATCTCGAATTGAATCACACAAAGGAATCTAAATAAGAAAACTAGTTAGCCAAGTTCATGTCATGACTTGAAATTTTAAAACTTAGGTAATTACCATGGTCATAGTTTGTATGATCTCTTGAAGTTGTTCGAAGACTTCTGCTTGAATCATTTGGATGCACAACATTGTATTGAGAAAGAGAATATGAGAAATTCGGGTTTTGAGATTAAGGCTCTAGGGAAGGATAGAAAGAGTTTAAGTTCTAAGGTAGAGTTTCAAGGAAGGTGTTAGAACCAAATGAATTTCGGATGAAACTCTACCTTTCATCTATTAGATTAGTTAGTTAAAGTAAAATCTAGAGGATAATCTATCTAACCAATCATGGCAGTGATTGATGATTAACTTATCAGGATTGCTCTCTAATCAAGATCACTTGTATTTAGTTTTGGCAACTCTTCGGTATTGGTATTCTTGCAATACGAAACACTTGTTGAACAATTAGGCCATTACGATTCTCATTAGGGTCAATTATGTTTGCAACCAAAAAGCAACTAGGCATCCATCCATCATGAGTGTTGGGCCGGTGCACAATTTGCGGGGTTAGAACTGCAAGCTCCAGTTTCGGTTAGTAAAACCTTAACAAGAATTGGGTCTAAGTTTTGAAACTGGGTTTGGAATCATAATTGGGTTGTTGGTTTTCTCAAAAAACCAGAACTGAATTGGAATTGGGATCCCATGTTGGAGTTGTCATTTTATTATTAATGATTGTAACAGCTTTTATAGGATACGTATTACCATGGGGTCAATTTGGCCCTACCTAAACTGAAACTGAATATTGAACTTTTGAGAAACAAGGATTAAAATGGGGGACTAACCAGAGTTTAACCATTGCTGTTGGTCCAAGTTACCTGAAATTGGACCAGAACCGGGTCTGATTTTCAGAACCTGAATCAAAACCGAAACTGAGATTGGACCGAACTGAACCCAGAAGCACTCTAATTTATTTACTCTTCTTCGGGAAACATAAAAAAATGGAACCAGTTTAGCGACTTCCAGACATAACCTCTATGCCATCTTGCATCATCAAACTGGGCCGCCTGATGCCAGTCAGCTTCGGATGAGGGTCCTTAGTGTGGCCTGAGCAAGCCAACAAGTTTCATCTAACAACAGGACTCCGCTGCATGCAGCCTTCCTCCAACAAGATTGTGATAGCTTTGCTCTAATTAATGACCACTGCGCCAGTTTTGGCCGCAATCTAAATTCTTAAGAGGAGCACAACGTCCGGCAAAATACGCAAGGGTTGCAACTTGTGGGGTGTGTTTTGATTCACAGCCACATTTTATTGATCGCTCTTGACGAGTAATTCCAGGGCCACGACATCCCTCGGCAATTATATTCTCGACCTTTTTGCCAGGATCTCCTCCTGGTCCCTGTTGGTTCACAAGAAGCCACAGATATTTTGGACCGTGCATTGCACCTGAATTCGGGATAGTGAGCTCATCCATATTTACTTACAGTGAATCAGCATGTATGTGCGGATTATATTGTTTCCACCTAGCACAGAAGCCGTCATGAATGGACCCTGAAAATTTTTCTTTTATTTTTCCGCGCGTCTCACATTTGGAAGGGAATACAGATCATCGGTGAGTTCAATGAATTCGACCCACATCGCAAAATTGCCTCTTAAAATGATATGCAAAATAAAAAATAGAGAGCCAAGATATCAGATTGACATTTTGTCGTATTGACACATTACCAACTTAGCAACAGTGGCCGTTGTTCAAACCTTCTCTCTTCTCTTGCGGAGACAGTCTCTAGTCTCTACCAGTGACGTGTACCTGTACTAGAAAATGCCGGTTCATTCATGGGTTGCCGCTATCTAGAGCTGCAAACTATGATCCACACATTTCTTAATTGCGGTCGTGACGGGTGAGAAAATAAACTAGAAATTTTTTATAGTAATGTGCAAGTGTATCCGGCAAGCCACGTTATCACAGGAAAATGCTATAAGTAGCTTGTTGTTGGGCACAAATTTTCGTGTGAGCGACTTTGACGCTAGTTGTGTCTGATTAGGAACCAGCAATAGAATTCGGTTTAGTGTTCTCCAGATCTCTCTCCCGCTTCTCATTAGCTCCAGCTTACAGCCTATGATGCAGATTCTTCATCTGCATACTCGAAACTGTAGTTGTATACAAGAAGATTCTGCGTCATAGCTGAGATCTGGAGAAAATCTCCAATAAGTTCCTCAGATTCGGTCGAACCCTCTCACACGTCAGTTCAACATGTCTGTTAGACTACGGGTGCGTCTCTTGGCCTCCCAGAAATAGCATTCGATAGAGGAAAATTACTGTTTTTCCAGTTGCCAATGGACTTATCCACATCCCAACATTGATTAGCATTGCGGTACAAAGAAGTGTCGATGAATTCCGGTTTGATTCCTTGTGAGATTTTACTGCTGGTCATACTCAGTTTGATGCTCCGAAAAGAATTAGAGGGGGAGTTTGGGCTCATTCTATTCACATTTTCTCCAGCTAGCCTCTGATGCAGATTCTTCATCTGCATACTACTAGATGTGGTTGCATATGAACGATCTGCATCAGAGCCGAGATGAAGAAAATCTCAGAAAAATTCGCTGAATACCCGTGGGAGACTACAATTGCTAATCTTTCGATCTAGTTCCACGCTGTCAGAGAAAGAGATTGCATGTGTTTTTTGAGCCTATTTCGATTAACATTTTCTTCAGCTAGTCTATGATGCGGACCCTTCATCTGCATACTCGAGATAGCTGCACAAGGAGGATCTACATCATAGCCGAGCTGAAGAAAATTCCAGCAAACTCGCTGGTGGGATGTGCGTGTCGATGGTCGATCTCACGAGCCAGTTTGACCCTGTTAGAAGACTCGATTTGTTTTGGCACCTTCCGACTTACTGCATTTTCTCCAGCTAGTCTGTGATGCAGATTCTTCATCTGCATACTAGAGATAGTTGCACACGAAGGATCTGCATCATAGCCGAGCTGACGAAAATTTCCAAAAATCCTCGCTGCCCGGGACCTGTGTGAGACGACTGGCGGTCTTAATTACGACCCAGTTCGACGCTGTCCGAGAAGAAGTTGTAAGTGTTTCTGACCGTAACTTTTCCAGTTTGCATTTGATTCTGCATCATGTAGCTTACAGTCATAATTCATCATCGAGTTGTACATGAAAAATCTGTATCATATTATTTCCAGCAACCTCACGGTAACAGATATGTGGCAGAACAGTGCTGTTCTTACCACCTAGTTTGATCCTCTGGGAGAGTGAAATTAGATTTTCTCCAGTTATTTGTGATACAGATTCTGTGCTTTTTGGTTGCAACTGAACCTGTACTGACATAAAATCAGCCAGTTGCTGCTGGAGTTGCAGTTACCAGTTCTCAATACTACTCCAGCGGACTTTCAAATGTTTTAGCGTTGGATCAATGTTGAAGACTGACTCACTATGAGAGCAGTATATATTCAACATCAGCTACAACTAGCTATCAACGCAAGTTTCCCACGAACTTAAATTCTGAAATCCATTTATTTCACGTAAGGTATGCATCCATGCAGCATGGCTGCAACATTTTGGGAACTGCTCCTATGTGCAACATAAGTTGCATAGTTTGAGTTTTTTTATTAGTTTCTTTTCGGAAAAATGTTTGCTTTTAAAAAATGAGTTGATAAAAAAATTTAAAATTTGAAAATTATTAAACATATTGGAGCAGTTTTCCAAAATGTTGCAGCCATATTGCATGTATTCAGACTTTATGTGAAATTGATTTACAACTTTTGATATTGATTGCTTACACCTAATCTAATCTTGAAAATAACTATATCACTATTTTTCTCTAACATTTTGAAAAAAGAGCCCAAGACATAACACTTTAATGCCGACTTAATACAAAAAGCTCCATTTGTTTTTTAACTTAAAGAATGCAAGTTGAAAACACTTTCCCTAGAAACTCGGTATTAGTTAGGGTGCCCTTTTTGGCAACTTTCAAACCAATAAGTTCACTTTGTGAAAAAAAGGAACTTTGTATCAAGTTCCCTTTTGGGTGAACTTTTAATGGAGCCGGCTTTTGATGGCGGATATTTCCTCACCACCAATGAAATTGGAACATCGATAATTTGTTATTTTAAAAGGCGAGATCTTCTTGCGATCATCTTGAGATCTTTGTTTTAAAGGAAAAGTCTCAAAAGCTCACCAAACTTTCATGGATTGTCCACACTTGCAGCCCTCATGGAAACCATATGTCCTGTTGTCGCAGGATAAAATAATCAACCCTCACCCATTGTTACCTAGGTGTCTTGGCTCTTGGGTGAAACCTAAAGATTGTCAGCTATGCTACTACCCACTTCTGAAAACTTTCATCAATAATAATATGATATAATGAGAGAAAATACCCAGATGACTCTACGTAATTGGAAAAGTCAGGCAGATATTTGGAATAATGTTTTGCAAAAATAAGCTGCTACTGATGGCAACACCACCGAACTATATCTATATTTGCTGGGTTTTCATGTTTTCGCAGTTTAAGATGACAGATGCTCTATGCCTGCCAAGTGTTGACAGCCAACATAAACTTTATGGCACCGACCCCCACCTGCAACTTTCCAATTTTGACAATTGTTCTAAAAAAACATATTCTAAACTTAGGGTTAGTTTTATAATTCAGGCGAGATGTGTAGAAGTTAGAAATGATGTGCAGCACATGCAAACAAAACTTGTAGCTAAATTATTTTGGAACATTATCCTTGCCACCGTTTTCTGTCATTATCACTTTCTTCAGCCAATGTATAATAAGTACTGTGCATTTAGTCCTCATATTGGACATTTCCACTGTTCTAACTTTTAACTGTAGTTGTGTATAGTGAGTGGCCTTCTTCAGCTCTTTTGAACTCCAAACCTACTATATCCTTGCTGCACTATTGGTAACCATTAGATGAATCACAATTCAACCTTATTGCAGATCTAAATGAAACTTTATCTGAACCCCACTTTTAGCGGTAATTCTTAATTAATGTGATCAAAATATCAAAATATTAAAAGAGATCCAAAGAGCAGGCCTTGTGGATAAATCAGTCAGGAAAAATAGTTTTGTGAAGTAAAGCTGTGGTCAAAATTGTACATATATATTGCCAGTGACAAAATAAATTGGTTAGGAGTACCAAGTTCTTTTTTTCAATTTTATTAAGTAGGTGGACTGCAACCATCCACAAGAGGAATGAGCCAAATTTGGTTAGAGGTCAGGTCCAGGAAAGTAAGAATCCCAAGTAGTTTTGACAATCAATAGGAATGCATTGTCCAAATATGACAAGATGCAATGTATTTCTATCAAAATATGTCAACTTTTTCAAAAATTTCCAAAAAAAAGCCTTTGTACACTTTGGACTGGGTTGTACTTTGTGTGAGAAAATTAGCCCAAAAATAACAAAAGATGTGTGGACCAAAGTCACTTGCAATCCACACAAATTCTGTCTAACCAGCTGCCACCTACATACCAGTGTGGTCAGTCCAGTTCTTGATTTTGAAAAAAACTTTCAGTTTTGGTTTTTGGAAAAAATAAAATTTGGTTGATACAACTTTTAGTGTAGTTTTGAGAACAATTTTTTAGACTTTGGAAAAAAATCGGAGCCCAGTTGAGTTGCATGTTCATGGCACTGAACTAAAACTAGTGACTTACCTAAACATGTACACATGCTCATGGAGTGAGGTATTAATGTAAGACAAAATTGGGGAAGGACATAATGAGAAAAAGGAAACCTAACAACCAATAAGACATGATACAAGGCAACATCCAATGAAAAGACCCCTTTTTTGCCTATTGAGGTGTGTGGTGGGGTCAGGTGGCATGATATTTTTGGTTTCTCTTTGGGTGAAGCAGCCAGTGTGTTGGCAGCCAACTATCACCAAGATGCTAGTTCACTACCCAATATCATCACAATTTATTTCATAAAGTTTCTAAAGTTTGCCCAGAAAGAAAGGCCCGGTTTTTGCACTTTTTAAAAACTAGGACATATACGACCCTGAAAAACTTGTACGTTTTGTAAAGTACAATAGCGTAACTTGTATTTATTTTTTAAGTACAATAGCTTGGTCAAGGTCCAAGTTTCAGTTTTAACAAAAGGTGATTCCATAGATTGAATCCAGATCTGATTTCAACAACATTTAGAACCTTCAATCCAAAACACCCCAAAACTTAGTCTACAATCTAGACCTCAACTTGCCCAATACTTTGAACCTGGCAACCCTACACTACATGTACCTTCATTGCCATTTTTGGATTGTTCTCTAGTTCAACTGCTCTGATTCACGTCATG
>Ga0209208_10011265_pt1 | contig 11463 bp, 14 predicted proteins | sample S1TSphfallax_3_FD_187694 | JGI IMG/M metagenome (GOLD analysis project Ga0209208, IMG submission 187694) | Host-associated microbial communities from peat moss isolated from Minnesota, USA - S1T2_Fd - Sphagnum fallax MG (SPAdes) (version 2) | ecosystem: Host-associated > Plants > Peat moss >...
TTTTTTTTTTTTTTTTTTTTTTCCTCTCAATTTTTGTCGTGTAGTTACACCAATCATCCTCACCAACAAGAGGAATTAGCCAAATTTCACTAGAGGTCAGAGTGGCCAGTAGAAAATAAAAATTAAGAATCCTCGAATTTTTTTATTATTTTGGAGACCTATTGGAACCTATTCTAAAAATACGGCAATTTCTTCTTCTTCTTTTTTTCCCGCTCTCAAAATGTGCTCACTTTGTCACTTGTTTTTTCACAACAACCATTTGTATGAGTCATGCCCAATTTTTTGTCACAAAAAAGTGGCAGAAAAATTCACCCCCAAAAAAAAAACCGTTGTCTAACGATGATGCTACCACATTCTTGCAGCGAGATTTGGTCAGTTAAAAAAATGCCCAACAATCCGCACTTTCCCAAAGGGATGGACCCCGGCACCCACAAACACACCACCATGGATGGATGTTGCATGAAATGTGTTCTAAAATTGAGGTAGATTCATTCATTGGATGGCCTCAAAAATGGGAAAACTAGGGTGGTGCGTTCATGGGTGGCACCCGGGTGGTCACACTAGCCAAGGGGTGGTGGATGCTTGCATATTCGACAACCAAATTTTTGGAGCATTTTTGAGGATGGTCTTTGAACTGAAAAAAATGTTGCAATTTTTGCTTGGACTTTTTTGGTCCTTGCCCCTTGTTTCCCTTTCTCTCTCTCTCTCTCCCTTTCTTTTGGGTGCTTTCTATAAAGTTTGGCAGGGTTTCACAAAAACAAAAAGGATGCCCATGCAAATGATTCACAAAAAGATATAAATTAATGGCTCACACTCTCTTCAGACCAAGATTGTAGAACAAACAAGACAAATAATCATTAATTGATTCTTGGTTTTGTGTTTGTGTTGGCTTTTTCTTGTCTTGATCCCTTTTTTCCTTTATTTTTTATTAATTTTTTTTGGTTGGCACAATTGAGTTTTGGTCCAATCTGATTGCAAACATTGCATGCAGATCTCACCTAAACTGGCTGGTTGTTTATAGAGAGAGGTATTATTCCAAGTTCCATATGTCAAACAAAAGTGAAACACCGATTCCAACAACATTTTCTTTTTGTTTTCAAGTTTTTTGGTCTCAACTCTCAAAGTGAAAAGTGGGCTTTGTTGGGACACAGCATGCAAAAAAATGTCTTTTAAGTTAACAAGTACCAAACCCATGTTCGATCAAACTTGGTCGATCAAACCATAGTCAAATAATTAACCATAGTAGTATTTCCATTGATATGGGTCTTTTAGGTAGTACTATGGCCCTAGGGTTATCAAAATAAGAGGGCCACACAAGGTGGACATGAGTGTTGCCCCCCCAGGGTCTTCCATCAGGTAGTAACCAGCGTGGGGGTGGGTATTAAAAGTCCCCCCGGGTATTTGTTGGTTTTTAGGCAGGAGATATATATCTATAGTAGCCAGGTCTTACTTTCTCATAAACCTGGACCTTTTTCCAAAACTTTTGCTCGCTTGCACCTCATACCCGGCATTTTATTTCTCCAAAAAATACACCCACACTCGGACACAATCAAAATATTGGCATTGGGTATTTGTCAAAACCCCAGACTCAAACCCTTCGTACACCCGAATGGGTCTTTGCCGGGGTTATTGCATTAGGGCTTTGTTAGGGTTTAGTTTGTACAAAGTATGAACTATGCCGGCAAGGTGCTCATTTCTTGCAATGCACTCTCTCCTTTCCTTCACTTTTCGCCTCTGCATTTTAGCTTTGGCAACATTTGGATTGAGCCAATAAATTTTGCACTTTCTTGTTCATTCATCAAATATTCATTCACAAGTCTTGTGCATCCCATGTTTGTGCGTCTATACTGATTGTTGGAGTGCGGAGAGAATTAGGGATGTTTGAGGTCTATGTCTCTCAAAGCTCTGAATTACATTTTACACTTTGTGTTTGTGCACTATGTATGCACTTTTGGTCTCTCCAAATTTATTTTTCTAATTCTCTTAGCTACATTTTACATTGTGTTTGTGCACTTTATGTTTTGCATCTATGTCTCAAGTCTTCAAATTACATTTTACATTCTACACTTCGTGTTTGTGCATTATGTATGCACTTTTTGTTTGTGCACTTTCTGTCTATTTTTAATTCTCTTAGTTGCATTCTACATTGTGTCTATGCATGTGTATGTGTGTGCACATTGTGTCTATTCATTTTGTTCTAAACTCTACAAAATATTTGCAATTTTTATTTTGAGCTTTGGGTGTTACTTTGTGTGGAGGTCTGTCATCGGAGCTTTGGAATTCTTCACCTTCTCACCAAAAAATACCTACATGGGTGGGGAGAAGTATTAAAGTGAACATCATCAAGTTACAATTTTTTTCTTCTAACCTCAACCCTTTAAATTAAAACCTTTGTTAGGTTATGTTGCTAGTTTTGTTGAAGGGTTACGGGTGATGGCTTGTTCTTCGAATCCGAATGTGAACTTGGGCACTAACAATCCCCTTCTAGTGTGTGCAAGCTACTATAACAGTCCTAGTGTTGATAATTTACAACCTTTACATGAAGGTGGGGGTGTGGGAAATCCATATTCTGTTACTATTGATGAGTAGACTATTACTATAATGCACTTGGAAGGCTTGTGAAAACAAATAGTAGCATGGAATTTACACTATCATAATTCACCCACTTGGGCCTTTTTCAAAATAAATGATAACCAACCTATGGACCTTTGTCAAAATCAAAATATGTGTTACATTATCTATCATAGCGGTTGGACTCCACCTAAAGTTTTGGCCATGTGCATTAGATGTAGAAAAGGTTGAATTGTTTACCATAAATCTAATGGAATAATGGCAATGAAAAATCATGTTGAATCTAACCATGCTGCTTTGATGAAAATCTTTGTAAAAGATGCAACTTTTGAGTTTTCAAAATCCCCACATTATCGTGAGCCTAGTGAAAAGAGGGTTAATGTTTCTCCCTTTAATATCTTTGGTTTTTTCCAAGTAGTTTTAAATTCAAGAAAGATGACTTGATGCAATCAAGTTTTGTGGAAGATTTCATGTTTATTATTAAAGGGTTGTTGCCTATGAAGACTGTGGAGTCCATTTGGCTCTAGTGGCACACATGTTGTGTCCACAAGTTATCTTCCCATCTACAAAAGCATTTGTTGAGAAAATCTTGCCAAATTTGGTCAAAGAGACAATAAATACATATGTGGTTCATGCATTGGTTGATTACTTATCAACCACTTGTACATTTGACCTTTGGATGTTTAAAGGAGCGCATGACATCTTTGTTGTTATTGTCAACCTCATCTCAAGTGATTGGGAGGCAAAACGTGTGACAATTGGATTATTTGAGGTGAAAAAACACTAGTGGTGTAGCTATGGTTTCTAAGCTCCAAGAGTTATTAAATAATTTTTCTTTGATTACAAATTTTTTTCCTTACATCAAGGACAAAAGGTCTAACTTGCAAGCTTGTGCAAGTGCCCCCATTTTTGTTGTATCATTTGATTATTTGGCATTGCTTAAGCCATTTGATGGTTCACATTTTGGGCATGCCCTTTCAAGGGTATGTCAATATGCCATTATAGATGAAAAGGTCGTTGTTGATTTGTCTTTTGCATTTATAAAAATTGTTCAATCTACAATTTAAAAATGTTTTATTTGGGCAAAATTATCTAGTAAAGGCAAACAATCATGGGAAAAAACTTGCATTGAATATGGATTGAGGCCCATAATATTCAACACACCCATGAAAACAACGTACAAATTCTAATTTTTTTTGTTTTATTTTTTTGTTTTTTTATAAATTTATCTGATTTTAGGTTTAAGAGTTTCATGTTTAGTATTCAATGGTTTCATCATAGATTTGTTAGTCAGGTGTTGTTGTTCCAATTTGCCTTCACATTTTGAATTGCCATTATGTTATGTTATAACTAAGAGTTTATGGCATTGCAATCTCGTGTACCATCTTTGTAAGTTTGGGTTGTTTATGAAATTGTGGTACAAGCGTTGTTTTTTATTATGAATGGTTGTGTTATGAATCAAAGTTGCGGACATTGGCTCCTTTCTGATGCATTGCAATTCATAATTTTAGCTTACTAAGATGTTCAAGAATTATTGACATTCCAAATCGTTCCAAATGCTTTGGTGAAAAGGATTTTTTTAATCATGAATTGAAAGAACTTGTGATTCACATGAAACAATAAGTTCTAGAGGTTTTTCTTCCTTTGTTTTCTTTCTTGCATGCATTTGATAGGACATGATTGTCGCAACCCTAGCCTTGGGCTTGCGACCAAGGCAAAAGGGGTTGCAAGGTTGCAGGCCAAGAGGAAGCCCGTGAGTCACATCACATACTCCCGGGAGTGTAAGAAAGTGTGAGGGAGTGAACCCTCACACTCCCAAGGCAACTCTCACTTTGGGAGATGGAGTTCCAGTGGACTCCCAAAACTTCAGAGAGCGATTTGAGGGTCAAAACTCAATGGCTTGTGGCATTATTTATATCATTGAAAAACTCTTGGAACGTAGATGTCTAAAAAGGTCTCGAATTGCTCATTTAAACATCTGAAACACAAGTTATGGCCAAAAGAAGGGTCAAGAGTCAAACTGCCAATTTGACTTCCGACCAGAAAAAGTCAAGAATCGACCCAATTTACTTATCTACAGACAATGTGCGACATACCGTTGGAAAGATCTCGACGAGAGCTACAACTTTGCTACAAACTGCACCTCGATCCAAGATGCGCTTGCAAAGTTATGGGGTTCCAAAGTTGCGGGAGTCCTAGCTGGCGTGATTTCAGGACTCCCACTCGGGAGTCCCAGGAGAGAAAAGTCATTTGGATGTAGGCCCCGTGGAGAGGTGCAAGGTGAACCCTTTATAAGGAGGGAGGCAACAACCCCTTCAATCATTAGAGAAATTGAGAAAATATAAGGGGGGGGAGCAGGCGCCACGAAATGGTAGCCTCGCCCTCCCCAAAGATGTGGTTGTGAAGCCATTCAGCCTTAAAGGCTTGCTCAATGCTATTATGATTGTCCTGATTCCTATTCTGGCAAGAAGACCTGATGGCCCTCCAGGTGGCCATGCCAACCTTATTCGTAGCTTCCCACGATTGGAGTAGGACCCTCTTGAAGGAGTATTGGTCGTTGAAATGTTTGCGACATCTTTCGGACTAGAGGTAGTAGAGCAGAAAGCTCCTAAGGATGTCGAGGGGGTGTCGTCGATAGGTGAAGCCGCACGTGTGATAGTAATGAAGGTTCGGGGGGTCGTCTTCCTCTTCGAACATAGCTTCCCCAAGAAGAACGAATGGCCAGGTGATGTAGGGGCGGTTGGGCACCTCCCATTCGCTCCATACTCGGAGGAAGGCATTCCAGGCCTGTTGAGCAGGGATGCATTCCATGAGACAGTGCTAGGCAAACTCCGGGAGTCCTTGGTCGCAGCCATTGCAGGTAGCCTGGATTCCCATGATTTGGAGCCAAGTACCTACCGGCATCCCGTTGTTAAGGATCAGCTAGGTTAGCGCCCCCACCTTGCACGGGCGGGCATTGTGCCACATTCTGGCGATGATCTGGACGACCGTCGAGTTACGAAGATTCAGTTGTTGGACGAAGGTGATGATGCTGGGAGTGTGTTGCTTCCTCCTGGCATTCCAGTATCCTCTCTTAGCAAAGTAACCAAAGAAAGGGGTGTCGCCCATGTTGCCCGTTTGTTGCCAGTGCCAATCTCCGGGATCCCACGGGAGGTCAGAAATAAAGCCGGACTCAAAGATCCAATAAATTGGAGGTTTTTTACTTGGGGAAGGTACGTCCTTGGCCAGTCTGAGCGTTGCTCCATGGCCATCTTGGACGAGGACCCTGACTGGCGTGTACCCCTCAAGGGGGATAGTGATGTTATGCGAGCTGGTAGCCTGGATTCGGCCTGCGTTAGAGGATTTTTTGAACTCCTTGGCGCTGGCGGTGGTGTGGGTTATATCGGTGATCTGATAGACCCATTCCGGCAAGGTGATCCGGTCAGCTTCCTTTGTGCTGACCCAGTCCCCTACCACCGGTTTGTTACTGGCGGTGGCGGGGTCCCATGGGATGTTGGCGATAATAAGGTTCCTGTTTAGCTTGTTGACGGGGTGGAAGCTCACTCCGAGGGCGGAGAGGCGTTTCTAATCTTTTGCTTCCGAGTCCCAAAAATCGCCAACTTTGGAGCAGCCAGCATTCGCGAGGGCATTTCCTTCACTCCTACCATTAAGTCCCAGCGATCGGCCATCTTGGTTTATTACGAGAGGATTCCCAAAGATCGGTTGTCTGAGTGTTTCTGCTGAGTTGGTCGGCTCCAATTTGCATAGTCAGGGTCTCACACTCAACCAGGAGTGAAAGATGCTCTTCCACAGGGAGGCTGGGGGCCTTTTGAGCTTGGTTGCTGCAAACATCTAGTTTATGTCTTGTGTGTTTGGGCCTAGCCCGTGGATCAGAAGTCTAACCTGGTTGGCTTTGTGCCTCAGGAGTTCCTTCCAGGGCTCGCCTCCTGGTGCGAGGCCCCTGATGAGGAGCTTTGCCAACAAAGCCTCCGATTGGGTTTTCGGGTCAATAATCCCAAGACCTCCCTGGGAGGTCGGAAGGACCAACGTCTCCCACTTGACCTTCGCTCTGGCATTGGTGGCTTTCCCGCTCCATATAAAGTTCATCACCACTCCACGTACCTGGCTACACATCCTGGGATACAGGTTCCAAGATGCCGCCAAGTACTACATGGAGGCGAGGAGTACTTGGTTCACCACCAGGATTCTCCCTGCTAGTGCGAGGCGGCAAGTGTTCCAGTTGATTAGTTTCCCTTTGAGCGCGGATAGCATCTTATCGAAATTGGCTTCAGGGGGGAGGTGGAAGCCGACTTGGATTCCCAGGTATTTCACCCCTTTGCCTTTCGGGATCCATTGGAGTCCCACCTATCGGCCCCACTCCCAATCTTTATCTCTTTTGCTGGCCCAAATCATGCACAATTTGTTCCAATTTATTTTTGTTTCGGACGCCTTGCAAAAGATGTCCAGGACTTTTTGGGTCCTTTCCATGTTGTCGCGTGTGCCATGTAGGTAGGGCGCGGTGTCGTCCGCGAAGGTCTGGTCCGTGATTTTTCCTCCTCCCGGGAGGGCCAAACCTTCCACCCCGAAGCGATGGTTGTCTAGCATGTGACCTAGTACATCCGTGGCCAAGATGAAGAGATAGGGTGAGAGTGGGCACCCCTACCTCACTGATCTGGCAAGGGGGAAGGTGCTCCCCTCCACCCCATTGAGTTTGATGGCCGATGAGGCTGATCTGTACAGGGAACTTACCCGCAGGATCCATTGTGGGCAAAATCCAAGTTTTGCCAGAACTTCGAACAAAAAGTTCCATTCGATCCTATCAAAGGCCTTCTCGAAGTCTAGGAACAATAAGACTAGATCTTGGTTGCTCTCCTTTGCCCAATCCTAAGCTTCTTGCGCCAAAAAGGTGTTGTTGAGGATACTCCTCCCCTCGACAAAACTAGTCTGGCTGGGCCTTATTACACTTGGGAGGAAGACTTGAAGTCTCCTGGCCAGCGTTTTGGCCAGGATCTTGTACAGGCTTCCTAGTAATGTGATTGGGCGCCAGTTTCCTAGCTTGGCATGGTCCCTAGATTTGGGGATCAGGGTTATGAGCCCCTTGTTGATCAGCTATGATGTTTCCCCATTCCTTAACATCGCTGAGAACGCTTGGAGCAAGGTTGGAGAGATTTCCTTTTTGAATTCCTGGAAGAATTCGGTCGGGATGCCATCGCATCCTGGCGCTTTGCCCTTTGGCATTGCCGAGATGGCATCCTGGACCTCTTTCAGGGTGAGCTCTTTGATCAATTCCATGTTTGTTTCGTTTGACACCCGGGTCGGGGTGCTGGCCGAGCAAGCTTCCCGGGCTTCCGAGGTGCCAGGAGCGTTTACTTCCGAGGTGTAGAGATATCGTAGTGAACCAGGTCCTCTTGACCTTTTATCTCCCCATCCTCGGTTGCCAGTTCCTTAAGGAGCGTTCGTTTCCTTTCGATGCGATGAAAGTCAAAGAAACGTTTTGAGCACGTGTCACCGTATCTGAACCACGTGGACGTGTTGAGCTGGTGGTTCTGCGCCACTTGCTCTTGTAGTGAGTTGGCCAAGTGTCCTTGCGCCATCGAGAGTATATTCTTGACTGGTTCGTCTTCAGGGTCTCTCTGCAACTGGATTTCCGCCAGTCGGGTTTTGTGTTGAAGGTCTTTGATTCGGGCCCCTTTTTCTTGCTTCCTCTCCTTTGCTAATTTGCCATTACTTTTGAGCACCCTTTCGATGGCTGCCTCCAACCATCTAGGCCAATCTGCGTCGTGGCTAGGTGGAGGTTGGGTGCCTTCCCAGGCCTTGAGGAGGGTTGCTCTACTCACGTCCTCCCTTAGGAGGGCTATGTCAAAGTATGTAGTTGTTTTGGGCGGGGCGGAGGTGCGCCCCCAAATCGTTAACACTAGCGGGGAATGGTCGGAGATTTTTCTTATGGATGGGGCGGCTTCGATTCTCCCTCCCCTGGAGTCCAGCTCTTGCGAGACAAGGAACTTATCTATTCGGGAGACGACGAACCCCTGGCCTTTCCTTCCATTGTCGAACGTGTACTCTTTTTTTGACATTTTCTTGAAACTGTCTAGAGTCCAGGTGTCTATCAGGCCGTGTTGCAAGGTTAGGTGGTGCCAGGAGGCTGCCTCTCTCCTGTGCATCCTCCTTTCACCTGCTTTGCCTCTGGCCTCCTCCTCTTCCAGGTGGTTGAAATCTCCTCCGATTATGACATGGTCGGCTGTGAGATTAGCCTCGCTAATCTTCTTCCACAAGGGAGCTCTGTCTCTGGATGTTCTTGGCGCGTAAGTGTTGATTATGGACAGTTCAGAACTGTCGGGTAGGTGGAGGGTTACATATTGGACCCTTCCCTCCGTTAGAATCTCGTCCTCTTTGATGAGTGGTGTCGTCATTCTATCCACCAGAATGGTCGTCCCGGCACTGGTGCGTTGGGAGTTTCCCATTGGGATTCCCGACTTTCCCTTGCCAAAACTCGAGCCCCTTTGTTGAATTGGTTACACCCTGTTTATCCAAATGATGTTCCTAGATAAGGAGTATCTATGGTGGGTTTTGGAGAGAAGTCAGCCAAGCCTTGATGAGTTTTTGCTTGGTCGAATCTTTCCCCATCCCTCTAACATTGAGGGATACGATTGTGAGGGGTCGTTCAGACATGGGTCGCGAGTGCTAAGGCGGCCTGCTGGCCGATCGATCCCTTGTGGTAGCCTTGGTCGGGCTCCGAGTTGTGTTGGGTGATACCTCCATCCAACATAAGTGTAGGAGAAGTAGTGAAAGTGGGAGATGATTCTATTCCTGCATTTCCTACATATCCTCAGTCCGGTTCTAAGTTGTGTTGGGTGGTACCTCCCGCGGTCTTTGACTATTGGAAGGGGTTAACCCCCGCCGGGAGGTTGGCCTCTACGCTTCCCAACTCTAGCTTTATGAATCTCTTCTTCTTGGCAGCTTGTGGAGAGGCCAAAATGCTAGCCATCCTATGTTTGTAGATGAGGTGCTCTATGCTCGAGGGGTCCCTTTTGAGGAGCAAGTTATGTGCCGCCACCGTGCCCCCCGTATCATTGTTCATGGCCGAGATGGTCCCAACTTCCTTCCAGTGGAGGTGTCATTTGTTTTGTACACTGAGTGCGCTGGAACCGGTCCGTATGTGGGCGAGGATGGTGCACTCCATCCCCCCCCCTGCTCGACTATGCTTGCTAGCACCATTCCAGGTGGAGGTTGCCTTTGACCACCATTTTGTATCTGAGAACCTTGTCCTCTAGTTTGGCTTCTAGGCGGAGGACTAAGTCTTCTTGAGCGAAGACTTGAGTCCACCTTTCCTCCGGAGGACCTATCACTCTGATGCTGAGTGGGAGGTCCGATGGTGTTTGATTTCTTGCGTGGACCAGGATCTGTTCCCTCTCATCCTTTTCTCTTGAGAGGACCGACCATATGCTTGCTTTACAGAATTACTGGTCTACGGGTACTGAAATTCCTAGAGACTCAAAGTAGGAGTGGTGCAACTCAGAGTGTGTCTGCCCTCTCTTTCCACTCGGCGTGGATGTCGGTTGGGGGGAGCGAGTGGGGGTCTGAGCTAGGTCCTGCCGAGGGGAAAGTATCCGAATGGACAATTTTTTTTTGCCTTGGAAGGTCCATCCTTCTTTGGGGTCCTCAAGCTGTTTATGAAGAATATCTGTTCTAACCGTTTCCCTAATGTTTCCTGCGAATGGTTGAAGCTTGCTATGTTCCCATTCACCGGGGAATTTGCCAACTCTGAGGTCGCGAAGGACAATCTGGTCCTCGGAGTGGATTCATGAGTTGGGAGGATAGAGATGCCTTGCTGCTCTCTGTTCAGTCTGTGTGGCGGTGAGGTGATGCACTCGGACATCTTCTGATTAGCCCGGGCGTATGAGTGGGGGGAGGGGCGCTAGCTTCTTTTTCTTTTCCGCTTCTTCGCTGGTTGCAAGATTTTTACTGACCTCGTGTTGGAGGTTTCCGAGGCGATGCAGGTTTCTATCCGTCCCCTTGGCTTTGTTTGGATCGTCTTTGCCTAAACGGGTTCCATCGTTGTCTTGTTGACTCATTGCCCTTTTGACTTTGTCTGTGCTCCAACGTTGCGCGCTAGCATTTTTCCTCTGATCGTTCTTCCCTCACCATTCGAGGGGAGTTTTGGTAGGGATGCTGCCATCTTGTGTTGGGGACTTGTTTAGAGGGCAGGTCTTGGCAAGGTGCCCAAATTTCCTACATTTCCTGCATTGGTTTGACAGCCCAGAGTAGAGAACTTTCTAGGCTATTGTGTCTCTGGGCCTGGCACCTTCGGCCATGGATGGGATTCTGATAATCCTCGCCAGCTTGCTGATGTCCTTAACTTCTATAGTGACCATGGGCCCCGCTGGTCTCTTGATATAGGAATCCGGGGATTCTATATTAAGAACATCCCCAATACTGCTGGCCATGATGGTTAGTGCCTTTTCTGTGCAGAGCTGGACGTGGAGATCCGAGAATTGCACCTTGATGGTGTGCGTGAAGAGTTTTTCAGCCCCGTGCTCATTGGGTCTGAAAAGCGTTGAGTATTTCGAGAATGAGAGGGCCCAACCGCTCCATTCAACTACCGTGAGCTTCCTTGTCGCTCTAGCCCCTTCCTCTTTTTCAAAGAGAACCTCAAAATATCCTTGTGTTAGTAAGGTGACCATTGAGAAGGGTGCTGGGAGATGGAGCTTTAGACAGTCCTAAAGGTCTTTGAAGGAAGCTCTGCCCGCTAGAGTTCTTCCGATCATTGTTTTGTGTGCTTTTAGAGTCGCATTTTTTTGCATCTCAATCACCATCGCAGGCGGGAATTCCGATTCTATCTCTAGGTTATAATCTATCAGCGATGGGCCTTGGGTATCCTCCCCCGAGGGGGAGGATGCTCCTGTCTCGTTGCCT
>Ga0209208_10011266_pt1 | contig 11462 bp, 6 predicted proteins | sample S1TSphfallax_3_FD_187694 | JGI IMG/M metagenome (GOLD analysis project Ga0209208, IMG submission 187694) | Host-associated microbial communities from peat moss isolated from Minnesota, USA - S1T2_Fd - Sphagnum fallax MG (SPAdes) (version 2) | ecosystem: Host-associated > Plants > Peat moss >...
GATCCCAAGTCCTGAAAACCATGTCCTGAAAACCATATCCTAAAATTTCCCAGGTCTTTTTGCCTGGCCGCCCTGCCCTGCCTGTCAGACAGACAGACATTGTAGATGAAGAAAAACTCTCCGAAAAGTGACTGCTGATAACTTCCCTCAGTTTCTCTGACAGTCCGGACCGGACCCGGCCCGTCACCCCGTTCTTCACGTCGGCTATCCCGGGTCTCCGTTCCGCGATAGAATGTCCTAACCTAATTTCCTCTAATAGCTTTGCCCACAGACTGGGAACAGGAAATTCCGCCCTCCGATTAGCGCCGGGCCCGGGCGGACTTGCACCCGAGCTCCGTCAGGGACGGACGGACGCACGGACTACGTGAATTTATATATAAGATTCGGGCAGCATGTTCTACAGCAGAATTTGACCTCCAAGAAATGCTAGGACCTTCTATTCTCAAGAAGGGCTTTTTTGGAGTTATATCTCCCATTTTTTAGTAGGGATCTTCCATTTTTTTAGCCTTGTAGATGATTTGCCCTATGATTTCTTGGATAATCTCGTCCGTCAATTTTTTTGGGCAGGTCTTTACATTCGGTAGGGCCATCGATTGATGGCATTACCAGAAGCGGGCTTTGTGCTCAGCTCCTGCCTCATACAGGGGTCCTTCTTTTGGTAAAGCCCCAAGGCCTTACCCTACTGAACTACTTTCTTTGTTTTAAAGCAAATTTGGTCATGACCATGATTACATTTGTTGGCTCTCGCTGTAAGGGAGAGTCTAGGGAGTGATGTAGTTTTCATTTTTGTCCCACATTTTGAGCGAATGTTCACAAGGTGTTGGTAGGTCATTTATTTGAGGGACTGCACAGAACATTTCCTATTTGAACTGTTGCTGGTTTGAACTTGCTGTAAGAGGCCAAAGCCATTACATGTTGAGACACTTATTTGGAACTATTGTTTCCTTATAATGAATGAGCCCATTGCATGTCTTGGAGGTTGGACTCCTTTGCATTCCTATATATTTGTGAATCTAACAAAAATGGTGAATTCTTGTACGGTAGTACTATGGCAAGTTCAACATTGTGGTGTGGAACAATTACTTTACTTTGAAGATTCCATGTCAAAAAATAAAATATCCTAAAATATTCTATTTGATTCTCTATTTCCCATCACAACTTTTTTTTTCCTTTGAACTTTTTTTTTTGGGATGAAAATATCAACATTTCTGAAAATAATATAATTAGTGTCCAAGCTGCCAACTTGCCAAGGTACTATGGTACTTCCCAGGCTGTGCAGGTGTCCCACACATGCATGCTCATAGAATTTCTGAATTTTTTCTTTTGTTTTTTAAAAATAGAACTTAGTGGCAGGCCTGTGCCACATGCCTCAAGGTGAATAGGTAATGTCTTTGATAGCTTGTGGCAGCTCCATAAATGCACGCCTCTGGATTTTACTTATTGTGCTAGTAGCCACAAAAGAATGTACTTGAAGAAAACAAAAAGGTCTCTGTGTGTGTGTGTGTGTGTGTGTTTTTGCTTGCTTGCTTGCTTGCTTGCGTGTTGTTGTGGGCAACTTCAGAGGAAATGAAACTTTTTCTTTTGAGTTCAAATCTTAATAACTTCTCAAGTAACCTACTTGTTGGTCGGTTACCATGCAAACATAAAGCACTTGACCAAATTTTCCTTTCCATCTGGAGAGCACCATATATCCATGAGTATTTTGTGAAGAGGATTCATGAAGAGGTCACACAATTTGTGAAGTGGATTGTGTGATGTGTCTACTCCTTAAGTATGCAAGGGATCTTACACCTACTCATAGGCATAAGATCCTCTCACTATGAAGGATTAGGTGAAAGTACTCTACCCACCCCCCACCTCCCCCTTGTGCTACTGCATCTGGAGGGCACACTTTACTCATGAAATTCCTCCTTGATTTTGACGCTAAAATAGGCCCGACAATAGGCCATTATACCTACCTACTAGTAGCAGGTGTGAGAGGCCTCTTGTAGACATAAGGTACCCCCTTACTTCTATCATCTTGTGATCTTAAAACATTCAGGCTTGTAATAAGTTTGTCTGGGGCCTTATGATGGGTAAGGGCCTGTGGGTGGCAGACATTCCTGAAATGAGGGGCCCCACTTAGTTCCTACAGCATCTTAGGCCCCCATTTTCCCTGAGTGTCCCCCCACCCATATGGGATTGTGGTTTGAGAATTGTGATTATATATAGAAACTGGGTTTTTAAATTAGTGTTGTGTGTTTTAATTTGAGAATCAAAATGCCTAACACGGGTTTTAATTAGTGTTGTGTGCTAATACAGTTTAGGACTTCCATGGTGTAAATGGCATAATGAAAATTATATGTGTAAGTGTATAACGCCTATTTACATTATATGTAAGTGTATATATAAGGCCCATTTACCTCTGTGTAAGTGAAAAAAATTACATTTTGTGTAAGTGTATAAGGCTCATTTACATTCGTGTTAAGTGAAAAAATAATACATTTACACGAATTTATATATCTAGGAATTAAAATTCTATGCAAGCAATGCGGTTGGGCAACATGCACCCAAGATATTCCCCACTAGTACCTTAATTTGTCTCATATCCTTTGTATGAAAGTGTGTGTTTGTATTGTATATGGATGGATTAAAGGGAAGCATTTCAATAGTGTTGTATTGGTAGTAAAAGCTTCTATTTGTGGAGCATTAAGAATATTAGACTTTTTTCTCTTTTTTTTGGGTAAAGGGCCAATCACAATGACCCATTACAAAAAATAAAATTGAGCTTTGAGGTGCACCAATGTTGGAATGCACCCATAATTAATTAATATGGATTGCAAATAAGTACCTTATCAAAAACATTTACATAAGGTTGGTGTAAGTGTGAATGCCCAAAAAATTGGCAAGGTAATTATAAAGAATAATTTAGACTTATCTAGTTTTACACGACAAATTTATGTGTATTTTACTCACACAACATCAGTTTAAACTTCTAAAATTCTAATGCTCGTGGTTTAAATAGAGTGAAAATCCAATGATGAGATCTCCTTCTAGACCAAGAATCAACCAGTCACCCATTAGTGTTGGCATTCATCAATCCTTCTTCAAGGGGTAGAATCTTCAATTAGGAATTTTACATTGCCAATGGACTAGTGGATGGTGCAAGGATACATGGCATGATCATTTGTGAAGCTTTAATTTATCAATTCAAGAGTATGTGAAAATCAAATTTTTTTTGTAGCAAAATTTCAAGATTAATTGCAACCATTCATGACATTGATATTCGTTATTTTAAACGGTTAGATAGATGTGCGCTAAAACCCCATATTTAAGGTGACAATTGGAAAGAGCATTTACAATCTACAAAAAATAAATTCCTCTACTATTGGAACTCAGCAACCATTAGAAGATCTAGAATTACCTTCCTATAGCCTATACAAAATTGGTAGGCAAGGTGACAATTCATGGTTTTGATGTGCCATAACAAGTTTCTATCTCTTGTTGGAAACATGTGTATATGTGTGCATTTGCAAGCACATACTTTCTACCTCATGTGGAGCTCATGACTACCACCATAGCCTTTCAATTCTTCTTATGAAGGGGTAAAAGAGCTTGATATGAAGGGTCATGAAAGGCATGAAATTCTTGTGTGTGTTTTCAAGTAATTTGAAAACACAATTAGACACACATTCATGCCCTCGTTTTCCACTTACACTCATGGAATTTTAATTTTATGTTTGATAATATTTTGTGCTGGGAATTTTTTTTGTTTAGCATCAAATTCTTTGATTTGCAACATTTGCTTTTGAAGTTTGAATTTCCCAAGAAAAACACTACTAGGACCCAGGCTTATAAATGTGTTCAATGTCATGTATTAAATGCCAACGACATTATTGCACTAAATTGGAGGTAGCGTTTGTTTACATCAATTTGCATTATTTGGTAGGTTGATGGAAACCCAATTACCAAAAAGAAAAAACAATCCCTACATGCTAGGTAATCTAACTTCTAAATATGAAAAATAAATATATTGATTTTAATATATATATATAAATTCCCTATAGATTTCTTTGCAAATAATTGCTTCAATTCTCAGAAGTTCCAGAATTTTATGTAATGATATTCACCTATTAGACACTATTATCAAATTATAGATATGTGAAAACTCTTTCATGACATTACACAAAGAATCATGCACAATAAACTTATTAATCCTTTGCTGGAATGTTAAATTTTCTTTTCATTTTAAAAATAAATTAAAAAAAAGGAAAATAAATTTTTCCTCCATATTTTCTTTTTACACATAAAAGTATTTTTATTATTAATTATTTCTTCTAATCACACCATAAATTTGACCCTCGCCAACTGAACCACCCACGTGGCATGATTCCATTTAATGCTGTTGTGACTGGGATTGTCACGTGGCAAAAGCGAGGGCAGCTCTGAACTCTGCCACATCGTCAAAAGTGCACCGCCAGTTGGCCTCCACGTGGTCAGTAAGGCGAGCAGGTACCTTGTAGGGGGGACCTAGGCGTTTACTTTCTGTAAGACTTAGGTACCCTAGTAGCCAGGTCAGCATCCTGGGCAGGTGATGGGAGGGCAGGAATGAAAAATGCAAGAAAAAGAAAAAGAAATAAAAATAACAATCCCTGTTCAGGAAGTTAAAGAAAAATAAAAGAGAGAATAATTAAATTCAAGGTTTTTGGTTAATTGCACAATGCCCACAATCTTCCCAACCCGGATGAAATTTTCTGCTGGCTTTTATTTATTTATTTAATTAATTATTTATTTTCTCATTTTCTCATTTTCCTTTTTCTTGGGTAGTTTACTTTGAATTACATTAGTAGATCCAACTGTCAGATTTTTCCTTGTAGTTAATCTAAAAACAAAATATGGGAGGGCTCGAAATTCCTATGTATCCCATTGTGGGTCATTGGATCTAAAATCCAATGGTTGGATCTCTATATTAGAATTTTTTTTCTTAACATTTAATTCACCAGCAAAACCTTACTCCACAATCCACTATATTTAACTTATGAATCACACACTCAATTATCCAATTGTTATTTTGTGGTTTATTTTTAAATTTAAAGAACTCTTTTGAATTCTTTATTTTGCTTAAGGACATTTTTTTCGTTTTTAAAAAAATTTAAAGACAATTTATTTACATTAATTATGAAATAATTTTGTCAAACCCATCTGAACACCTAATTTAAAATCCAAAGATCAAGATTTTAAGTGTTAACTAATGTACTAGTCATGGTTGGTAATATCGTCTCCAAGTTTTCCTCCTCCATGAAATGTTTGTGCCAAACGTTGGGAAGCACAATGAATAGGTAGATAGTGAAGCGTGGGAATATATTTGGAGCCATGAAAACCTTTCAAATAATGGTCATTGGAAGGTGAATTTGTCATGTTAGACATTATGATATTTTATACCAATCAAAATGGAAAATGTCTCGTATTAAAGGAAGTTTATACTAGAGAATACATGGAGAAATTACCATAACCATTTTTTATTTAATTTTTTTTTCACCCTTTGAAATGAATATTTTTATGTGACATGATAAAAAAATTCATAATGTATCCCATACATGAGATGAAATTTCTCATTAGAGGTTCAAAATAGGCGGCAATGATTTAAATAAGTGATCATTAAATTATATAAATAATTTTTGTTCGGATGTTACGATTAGGATCAAATTATTTATTGCACTTTTACTTTTCTTTTTTTTAAATTTTGGTTTTGAATGTGATTCCCAATGCAAATTTTGAAACAAATAGCCAAAGGATAATTTTCAATACAATTGCATTAAATATAAATTATAACACAATTCAACAATTTCATGTTAAGTTTTATTATTTGATCAAATTTTTAAAACTTTACAGATAACATGAAAGAGGGTTGACAAAATGAAAAGTACTAAAAATGGGTTAGACTAAGGAGGAAAGTATAACAATTGATTATTTACAAATGATTGGGATTTGGGAAGGGAAAGAAACCAATGGTTAGGTAAAGAAAGAAAAGGTTCACAACTCATGGATAAATATAAGTTCGTGACCTTGATTTGTTGGCCAAGTTCAAATCCTTTCGTGAATTTAGTTTAATATTTTCACTAATTAGAGTAGAATGTCCCATCACTAATCAAAAGCCAATGACAAGACACTTGTTTATTGGGTTACAATATTGGTATTAGTTCTTGCTTATGGCATAAGCATGGTAAAGTATGGCCAATCAATGACACTGGTTTTTTTTTTGGAAAGTATCCATAAAATATGCTTTCATATATTCAATTTATGAATATTATTTAAGTCAATGATCAACATTTAGAAGTTCTTTAATTTCATTGCATAACATTGAAAAATCACATGTTTTAATATGCATTTATATACATTTTTTGAGATGCAAGTATTGGAAAGTATGTATCATAGTTTTGTAAAATAGAGTTACAAATACATGAAAGTAAAACATCAATTATGATTATTGTACTTTCAAGTTGATAAAGCTCTAGTGTGTATGGATATAGTTTCAACTTTTCATAATATGGTCATAATCTATCAAAATTTTAATTTAAAAGTATTTTGGAATTTTGAACAATCAACCAATTTAAAACATATTTTTCATCCATTTTTCTTATATAGAAATTCTTCAAACTTTATGTTTGACTTACAATAAACTCAATGAAGAGCTCTATCATCTCAAAATACAATTCAAATAGGTTCTTAATAGCTTTTTGAATGTGAATGTTGAAAAAAAACTATTTTTTACATTAAAATTTCTTAGGATTAGTTTTTTGGTATAATTTATCATGCTTGGACCCTTATGTTAATTATTGTTCAAATGAACACCCATGACTGAATGTTCAGCCAAAAAATTTGTGTTCTACAATTTATAAAATGCAAAATGCCTTTGAATATTTAATGTTCAATAATAAAGGTTAAGATGTTCAACTTTAACCAAATAACATTTTGGAACACATACATTTTTTGCACATTTGTGAAAAAATCTGTTTGATAACAGAGGTCCAAGGTAACATTAATTAAAAATGATATGATTATTAATTTGAAATTTCATGCACCAAAAAAAAAAACCAAGTGTTTGGGAATGTCTCCTTATGTGAACAAAAAACAAAAGACATGACATACAAATAAAGAAACTAGCTTGTGTTAAAATAAATCACACACAAGAAACACTCCATTAAAATAATGGGGACAACTTTGGATACCATTGGATTAAAAACCAAATAAATCCATTGAAGACTTCCCACTAAAATTCATATATGGCATTTTCCCACCAAAATTCATGAAGCAACAAGGTAAGGGTAGATACCACATAGCTTTGCATTGCAATCCTATTGTAAAACCTTGTAGTTTTAGACTAAGCATGTCACATCAAGGTGAAAGTTCATTGCAATAGTTTCAAAATTTTCTAAAAAGATTACAATATGGGATCAATAAAGGATTAGACCATAATTTAATCACAACTGATATTAAGAAGGTAGTTGAAATTGACCATAATGTAAGGGATGTGAAGAAAGAAGTCCTTACTACATTTCAAATTAAGGAGAAAATAAAAAAAAGTTCCTATTGCATTTGTAGTCAAGGAGGTATAAGAGCTTGAGGGAATAAAAATAATGCAAAAAAAGGTAGATTTGAGTGGTATAACAAAGTTGTACAAGAGTACAATATCAAGTATTCAAATCATTTCTACTATTGTTGGATTCCACAATCAACACTCCTATAACAACCATCCTATTCTAGTAGTAGGACCAATTGTAGATTTTTTTTTCCCCTCATGTTGCACCTTGAAATACATTCCAACTGCTTACACATCCATAATTGACGTCACATTAAATTGGGTTAACTTTATTGAATTTTATGAACTTTTTGTTTCAATGAAAAGTTAGAAAGCTATGCACTTGGACATTATCCAAATCTAACACATTTTTTTATTTCTTGGTCTTCATATAGGAAACACAAATTCCTACATCTAGTAGGACTTAAACGAACACCCCCAAGTGTTTGGAGGTTAGGACCATGAAGAATAGGGCTAAAATGAGTGCACCAATGCATGGTTGGGCCATGCAACGATTATCACATGTTAGGGGTGCACCATTGACAAACTACATTGCAACACATTTGAATGTGCCATGAAAACAATGAAGTGGCATTTATGGTACCACTTGTGCATAATAAGATACCCCCACAACCTGTCATTTTGATCACCCCAACAATGCAAGAAATTTCACAATCACAACTAGCTCAAGCGCCAACACAACAACAATGTCATCTTCCCATATTAGAAATACAAAGGTTAGCCATAACTAATAGAGTATTAAATGTAACTAAGCGGGCCAAATGGGTACATCAACATCTAGAGGATGCCATGGACATAGTGGAAGGGGGACACACTTCTTTGTGAAAGGCAACCAAATATTAAAGCATTCCATTTACTTCACTTTTAAATCATTTCAACTATAGAACCATAAGTAAGAAAGTGGGACCCCAAGGTGTCATAATAAAACAAGAAAATGCAACAATTGTCATTTGCATTTTGAACATGTAGATTGTTGGATTATCTATCACCTTGCAACAGCTGAAATTAAAGGTTGTTGAAGTCACACAAATTAGGCTACCCTATTTTGAAATGATGTTCCAAGAGCAAGATAGTGGTATTGGTTTAAAAATTGTCATCCATAGATCAATATTCGATTTACAAAAGGACTAAAGGTTTTTTAGGACAAAAGGACTTATTAGGGAAACATGCCATACCTTCTATTCCAACTTGGAAAACCTACACACACAACACAAATATACATTATAACACTTTTGAAATTAAGACAAGATAGGATTTTAAGCAGGGTGTCAATTTAATGCTAGGGTTTTGGCTAGGCGAGACTCACGAGATGTTTACAACACTATCCTTAAATCTTGGGAATGGTTGATTATGAATTGTGTTGTTAACGTTGCAAGGGCAACATTGCTTACATTTTACATTTTCAAAAGTCTAAGGATGCGAGAAAACTACATTCAAGATTATAGACCAAGAACATGCATGGCAATGTAGAAAAAGGCTTGGATGATAACTTACCTTTTCAAGTAATGGTTGGTTTTTTCTATAGGTTTGTTTTAGGGGGGGGTCCTTAAGAGAATTGACATCTTTTGATTTTAGATGGGCATGGTTTTCACATTATAATACAAGCAGTAGAAGTTGGGTTAGGCATGGTCACCTTACTTGCTCATACTTCACATGCACTGCAACCATTGGATGTCACCAACTTCAAACCATTCAAAATAACTTTTAGCAAAAAAATAAATTCTACCATGGTAAAAAACAACTATCTTGAATCAGACCAAATTATAATAATAACATGGGTGGACAAGGCCTTGCAACAATCCTTGAAAAAGGAAAACATAAAATTAGGGTTTAAGGTTTGTAGAATCTAAACACTAAATCATGTAGTCATGGTTGGAAAATTTGGTCTAGGTGATGTATTCACTATAACAAAAAAAGAGGAGCATGAACTTTCATATCATTTAGATGCAATAAATGAGTTTAACAATAGTGAAGTTGAAGCTACCACAAAATAACTAAACATTGTAGAAGCCTTTTAAGTAAAACTTCCAACTACTCTTGATTGCCCCCCTTCACCCATGCCATGTTACTATGTTAAAATGCCAAATAGTCCTAACACAACAACAAACAACCATAAAGAAGATCAGTTAGTGGTGGATTTGGAAAATAATATTTTAGAGTTGGAAGATCTAATTGGTTCAAATCAAAGTGAAAATTTTGGATTGGTTCACTTGCTTGCACTACTTGCATTACCAAGGTCAAGAGAAGACAAGGCAACACAACAAACCATTAGTGGATTATTCTAGTTCACATGTGGTAACATCAAACCAATATTTGGCTATTTTATAACAAAAGGTTATGGATAGAAAAATTATGGATAAACTTAAGGAGCATAAAGTTAAAGAAAGGGAAAAGAAAAGGTCTAGAAGGGCTAAAGGTACACAACTCACCCAAGCTAAACAAACAATTCAAAGGATAATTGACAAAGAAGATAAAGTTAAGTTTGATGAAGCATGGTTTGTTACTTCTATTAAGGTTGTTGGTGAAAGATTTCACAATAACTTTGAAACAAGGTATCGAATTCATCCTTTAGGTTACATGGGGTTTGGCTTAGGAATCATTTATGCACAATAGTGAAATGTTAGACAACAAAAAGGGAAAAAATGGAGCTTGTTAGGCATGTCCTAACAAAATTGCAACCTTCCACTCAATTACTATAAATGAAGGAGGGTTTGCGGTGGGTTTTAATGGCTGGTAAGAAAGAAGATATCTAAAGAATAGAGGGAAGATACACATGTATATCAAATAAGGGATATACACAGAATATGGTAAAGACAAGGGGGTAAGGTAAAAACAAAATGAAATAAAGACAAGGAGTAAGGTCAAAACATGGGGGGTAAGATGAAGACATGGAATGAAGTACATGGAGTAAAGTAAAGCTAGGGAATAAAAAAAAAGAACGAACAACAATGGCAATAGAAAAGTAATTGTTCACCCTTAAGGAATAAAAATATGTGGCATGGGGGTAACTTGACCATTGTCATTGTTGTTGAGGCATCAACTTCTTGTAGAAAACACAAACAAAAAAATGAAATGAGATGAGATGAAGCAATGGTAGACACAAACATGGTAGCTTCAAATAGGGTGGCAGACCCAAACATGGCAAATTGAAACATGGCAGATCCAAACATGGCATGGTAGGCCCAAACATGGTGGACACAAATGGCAAATGAGGGACAAAAAAAAGATGGTAGATGTTAATGTTTGTGTAAGTGCAATGGCCTTTAGTTTACCGCAACAATGATGGCCTCCTATTTGTGTCAATAATGATGGCTTAATCAAAAAGGTTTTAGTGATGGCATCTTGCGCAAATTGTGCACACAAACACCCAATTTGCTAGAAAACCAATTCAACCAAGGAGTTTGCTTGAAAAACTATTAGTTTGTGGCGAAAAAACATTAGGGATGGGGACCGTTAGCGAAGGAAAATCAACAAGGGTTGTTCATAGGTTTTGGTAGATGGAACATCTTGGGTTTCCTAGACCTAAAAACACACATATTCATTAAAAAAACACTGACACTCCTTGGACCTGGACACACATAGATTCAAAGAAAGAAAATTGGCTTCCTAAAGGAGACACAAACGTTAGAGAAGCAATAAAAACAAAGAAAAAAAGAATGATAGTGAAGGAAAGCTCAAAATAGACTTGAGGGAAAAAGATGAGAGAGAGAGAGGCAAGAAGAGGTTTGGATTTTGGATAAAACTATGCCAGCAACACCACAATGTTATTTTATCAAATCTAGGGAGAGAACTACAAATTACCCCAAGTGGTGTCATTGGGGTTGTTGATTTTAAGGTATAAGGTTATTGTTCAAAAGATCCCTAAGTCAAAACCTTAAGCGCC
>Ga0209208_10011268_pt1 | contig 11459 bp, 7 predicted proteins | sample S1TSphfallax_3_FD_187694 | JGI IMG/M metagenome (GOLD analysis project Ga0209208, IMG submission 187694) | Host-associated microbial communities from peat moss isolated from Minnesota, USA - S1T2_Fd - Sphagnum fallax MG (SPAdes) (version 2) | ecosystem: Host-associated > Plants > Peat moss >...
ATTTCAAATTTCAGACTATAGATTTTCAGATTTCAGACTACATATTTTCAAATTTCAGACTTCAGATTTTTAATTTCCAATTTTCAAAATTTCAGTTTTTTCAGTTTTTTAGTTTTTTATTCTTCAGTTTTTTCAGTTTTTCAATATCTTAATATTGAACAGTTCAAGTTTCGAAATTTCAAATTCAAACATTTTTGGTACAAAGAACAAATTTTCAAGTTCAAACTCTTTGTTTTCAATTTACACGTCCAATTTTCAAATTTAACTATGTCAAGTTCAATTATGTCAATTTGAATTTACACTGCTGATTTCTAGATTGTAGTGCTTAATGTGAATACTACAAATGCTTTGTGTGATGTTACAAAACAAGTGCTAACCTATGCTCAACAATCAAAGGAAAGAACCAACTATGAACAAGCAGCACTTGCAGATCGGATGCAGGAATACCGGCAACAAATGGAGCAAGAAAATCAACGTTCATTCAGTGATATGGATAGCTTGGCAACTGGACATGGAATTCAGGCTGTTGGTCGCAGTTCCCACAAATTGATAGAAGCTGTCATATAAAAAGAAAGCAAAGGGAGCTTGGAGATTGCAGCATCGACGACGTCCGTTTCCGGCAGTTGCTGCATGGAAACGGACGTAATAACTCGAGGTCTTGAATAGTTTTTGGGATCTCGAGTTTGAGGGGACAATTTTCAGGACCTCGACAGACGGACGGACAGACAAGTGAAATTATATATATGATTGACAATTTCAACTTGAAATGGGTATGTTAAATAACTTGAAAGGATATATTTGAATTTTTTATTAGTTGTATTAGGTGTTATAACTTTACAATATCACTCAAGGCCTAAAACTCCACAAGTGTTATGTTACATTACCTAACTTTTGTGTGTGTCACAAACTTGATGCCTACATAATTTTCGAAGTATTGATTTGCAACATGTGTAACTTATTTATTTATCCTTTGCTAGGGGGTGTATTTGTAACTATTCATTTTCATTTTGTTATTTGCATATAACATTTGTTGTGGTAGTTCACTTATAGATAAAGGGGTGCATTAGTTGTATTGAGCTCAAGCTATAAAAAACCAACAAATCCATTCAAAACAAGAATCTAAGTAGTCTACTTTGAAACAAAGATTCCGGTAGCACTTGTTGAACAAGACATATCAAGTACATGAGTATTAAGTAATAATAAATGGGTATGGTTTCAAACGTTATATTTGTGAACCTTTGTTGTGGCAATTCAATTGGGGAAGAAAGGTTGCATTTTGTTATTGAGCTCAAGCTATAAAATGTCCAAAAATTCATTCAAATCAAACATCTTAATCTAAATGAAGCAAAGATTCTAGCTTGTTGAACTTGGGACATATCAATTATGAACAACTTTACAAATGGGTCAAATTTTAAGGGTTATATTCGTGAAACCTCTATTGTGGTAGTTCATTTGGGAAGAAGGGGTGCACTTTGTTATTGATTCAAGCTATAGAATGTTAGAAAATCCATTCAAATCAAAAATCTTAATTTAAATGAAGTAGAGATCCAACACCTCAACCTTTTCATTGCAACCATATATGATCACTTTGAAAGCCATGTAAAGATGTTCATCCATTTGAATAGTCATGTATCATTTGCAAAAAGCCATTTCCAATTCTTCAAAATTACAACTTGGGTGAAATTGCATGAAAATTTGCCCCCATTCTAAAATGGCATCTCTCAAAGTGAAGTAGAATATGTTCACTATGTCAAAACATTGATTTTGAATAAAGAACCCTTTGGTTGGTGGAAATATCGGATGGGAATGTCCCATTAGTCTTAGTGCTCCTCCATCACCCCATTAGTGGCAACTATTCCGATAGCAACTGAAATTGGAAATGAGGGGGCTATGGCATATGGGTATAGATGGACTTGCAAAGGAAATCTAGCAAAATAAAAACTATTTGCCATGGTGTTGGCCAACACAAACACACTAGATTCCCCCAAAATTGTTGCCATGGAATATAATTTTCTACATTTCAAAATTTTGACAAGATGTGTAGATCAAACTTGATGACAATATTGTAAACTTTGGGGAGATTTGAGAAGTTTGGAGTTTAATTTAATAGTTTCTTCAAAAAAATCCAACAAAAGATGAAGATTTTGTAGGTGATGAATATATTTGGGCCATACATGTCATAGAATATGAAAAATGAGAAATATATTTCAAAAGTGAAGTTATATATGATATATTTGTATAAAATTGTGGGCAAAGAATGGAAAGGATATAAGACAAGACAATCCATCAACATTTTTGTTTGTTTAAGCACTTTGGTCAAAAACATGATATTTCAATGTTAATAAACCATAATAACTTTATTATTGAATATTTTATTGAAGGAGGGGAAGATTGTTGAAGGTGGCATCATTTGTTTTTTCCATTTTTTTCCCTTTGTTAATGGAACATGTCACCCAATATGACACCTTATGGTCATAAAATAATTACATGTTATATATAATATGTACATTACATATACCTAATCCTCTTAATTTGATTATTGGATCAAGGTTAATTTTGATTTCAAATGAACTTTGAGTTACAAAAAGTTGTCATGAACATTCCAAAAGCATTTTTCGTGAATTTAGGATTGCCACCAAGAAAAAATTCACAATACACTATCCTAGTTGCTATACATCACATTTTTTCCTTAAAGTGATGCATTTATAGTGTGCTTATACCCTTAGCTTTCCATTTAAATTAAGAAAATGTGGTCGATCATAAGTGCCAAGATACAATCTTAAAGGAGGAAAATTATTTTAATAAAAGCTATTATTGGATATTTTATTCATTGGAAATTCTAATAACATGCACATTAGGATAAAACAAACTAGTTTGGGTAAATTTTGATACTACAAATGGTAGACTATGAATTGGAGCAGGTGGACAAATACAAGTTTCAATTCACCTTCACCATATGTGGTTCTATTTGAATCCCCAAATTGAGATTCATTAACTGTTGTTTTTCAATTAGTGTCTAGCTTGTTATTTGCAACTCTTGAGCCTTGACCTTGGTTGGAGTTTCATCTATCTGAACATTCCTTAGTTGGTGTTTGTAGTATGTTTTTAGATACATTTTATCTCCTAAAACAACTCTTGGTTCATATCTATTTGTAGTCTCTCCCTCTACTAAAATAAATTTTGTATTACTCATGTTTACAAAATGATTTTAAACTTAATACCTTTGTGGATAGATTTTGTGGTGTCTACAAATTAAAATGTATTTGGTAGACTAATAGTGCCTATGGAAAAAAAATTGGTTTTGTAGCAAATATGATATTTTCCTCCTCATCAATGTACCATTCTAGTAATCATAACATAACAACACTTTAGGTTGTTTCACATTTATTCCCAGGTGTTTAGTCACCACTACAATTCTAATTGTTCCATTCACTTGAATAATTATAATGTTGTTCCCCCAATCATGGGCTACTTTGGCATCCCTCAACCATGATTTCCTTAACAATGCAACATTGTGTGAGCATGTGAACATGAATGATGAGCTTTTGAGTAATGAACAGTAAGCACATGAACAGAACTTTTGTGAACAACACAAAATCTTTAAAAAATATTCTTGCCAAGTAGGCCAAATATTCTCCATGTAAACTAAAATATTTTGTCCACGTGGATAGAATATTTTATTAATGTGGTAAGAATTTTTTTGAGTGATAAAATATTCATCCAAATATACAAAACTAAATTATTAATGAACATTTAACTTAGTCTGGTAACTAATTTCTATCTAACAATGAGACATCGTTCGTGCAAAGAAAAATGTTGAATGAATAATTATTGAAACGTTTAATATAAAACCTTATATAACATTGTTTGCAAGTTCTAGTCTAAGAGCCAAACACATAACGTCATCATGAGTGCTAAAATTGACAATGTCCATTGTATTTATTTTTTATAACAATTTAGAAGTGTACTCCTACCTAAACGATAGTTACATTGTAAGACAACAAACAACAAACTTCATCACAACTCAAGGTTGGAAAATGGATGAAACTTTTGAACTACCCACAAAACATGACATGTTGCAAAACATAATACATGTGTTTACAAGGGCATCCACTTCACTCACCAACCTAACAAACTAGACATCATTGCTACAAAATCCAAAAAAATGCAAGTTGGGAAATTCCCTATTGTAATTTCATATTGATTCTTGTTTGGATTTTGGTCAAATAAAATCTTATAGATTCATCTATATCTAGGAGGGGGAACCTCCAATGGTGGGTTTACAACCGCTTCAAGAAGTTAACTAACCTCCCACCAATTATAGTGTAAATTTGATATCTTGAATGGCACTATATGATGAACAACCATTATGTGATGTTGGCCATGACATTTCATCCATTGGCCTATTTATAAGAATGGAGCTTTCCTTTTCGAATAAAATTTGAGGAAAGATCGATTGTCCTTTATTCAGAACAAATCTTGCTTCTTCAAGAGACTTGATTTCATCTTGGACAAACCAAATTTGATTTGTCCAATGCATATTTGTGCTTCATACCACTAACACAACGATTCAATCATCTACATATAATTAAAACTTGTGTAGCTTTAAAGGTGCACTAGGGAACTAAGCCCATAGCTTGAGTAAGTTGGGGCAGGGACACTAATAGAAGTTGGCTTGGAAATTATCCTTATAACACAAGAATGATTGGTGGATTTTTTTGATGCGAAACAATAAACATGCAACATATAGGGGCATCTTTCTATATGCCAAACTCCATCTCCACATGGAGCTTCAAGGACTTCAACATCTCCTTGAATTTGATCCACCCCATGTTTAATTTCCACACCTAATTTGGCAATTGTATGGTTTACATGAGGATGAGAAAAATTCACATGGTTGTGCCTATGAAAATCCCCTTTTGATCTAAGGGCTAGGTTTGCCTTCCATCTACAAGAACCAAAGATTTCCTTAACTCCCATATGTGCGATTCTAATTGTGCAAGCCGATCCTAGGGAATATTTCAACCCATTTACAATCTTGTTGGTGATGTTCTTACTCACTATTGGTATGGGGTGCAATGCAATTTTTTTGAATATGTGAGAAAAATAAGTAAAAAGACATTGTTCTAGTGGCCTTTTACAAACTTGTGATATTCCAAATACAAATATCCTATTACACCTAGACAAAGAGGACATTGCATTTGTGGCATCCACCAATCACTTGGGAAAAATATGGATTATACATGCTCCAACTTCAAACTAGCCATAATGCAATTGCCCTTTTGTAGCACAATGCATTGTTTGTAAGCATGTCATGAAAGTTTTCAAGATGCTTCATTTAAACATTCGTAATGGCTCAATTGTTAGAGCTAGAGATTAGTACCTTGCATAAGGTTGCATGAGGTGGTGCAATTTTTTAACACAACAATCATGAATGCAATCTTGGAAATGATGATACCACAAATGAACAATTTGGACAAAAAAAATCTTGAAGTTCACAAAACATCCTAAATCCAACATAGATGGAGACATAATCAATGTCATCAACAAGGTCTTCTTGGACCTTAAAGCCACAAATTTGGAATTTCCACCCTTGAAATTGCATTTACTTTCAACATTGAGAATTCGGAGAAGTAAACATAAAAACGTGTTAGTGCAGGGTGTTACCAAATTGGCACACCCAAATACCATAACTTTTTTTTCATATGTGATAGGTGATAATGACTTGAAAATTAATAAAGGATTACTTGAATCCCTTGCCAAAAAACACAATGATTTGAAGGATAGAACAACAAGGTGTAAGCACATCTATAAATTGGTTCCCCATGTTGGGGTAAAATTGAAGTTTCTTTTGTGATATGTTGGGCTTTGTTGTTGTACTAAATCATGTATGTTGGAATTCGAGAACAAACATCACCTTATTTGCATTTTTTGGTGATTTAATATGATATTTCAAATATGGGTTTGAACATTTTGCGGTTTTTCCAACTACATTCATAATTCTACATGTTGAAATTATTACAATGCTTTCAAATATTGGTTTTGTGCATCATCTATGTTACATTGTACAAGGAGTTACATGACCATGTGATAGACATTGTTGTCACAAAAAATATTATAACACATTATAATAACAAACAGTGTTTTTAAACTTCTATTTAAGCATCACCCAATTTAATAAATGTAACTTGGGGGTTTAACATGTGTTTAGGCATCTCCCAATCTAATAAGTGCAACTTTGGGGCTTAAGTGTATGATTATTTTGGATTATCTAAATTAAAATTGTAATTGTACAATCCATCACTATGAGAAAAAGGTGTTTTGCAATTGCCTTGCAATTAACTTGTTGCAATTCAATTACAATTCAATTGCAACTTTATTGAAACAACACATTTTCAATTATTATGCAACTTCACTACATTTATAGCCATAACATCATGTCAATGTTATTAATTTTCTTCTATCCATTAAAATTTGACATGTGGCACAACAATGTTTTTTGCCACATGGGTGAAAACAAATAAATCAAGGGTGCCAAGGTAAAAGTCCTTTTCCAAATACTATACATGACACATGTCATTTTTGTGTTGGTTTATAATTTTGTATTTTGTAATTTGGATACCTAGTTTAACACTGCATGTTATATATATATATATATGTTTTGATTACAATTTGATTTTATATCATATATATTATGTACTTATGCCCTTTATTACATAAATATGAACAACTTTTGTTAATACCACATTTTTTAAATCCATAATTTTCAGGGTCAAAAACACATTTGAACCAAATGTGCTCAAATGGTTATAAATACAATTTTCATTAGTTCAAGTCCTTTTGCCCTTCTAATCATCAATGTTAAAATCCCCTCCAATTTAAAAAAGGAATGATGCACATTTGGTAGAATAAAAAAAGATTGTCCACTTTCAAGGTTTGGGAGCTTTGAATATGTAAAAACATTTTTTATTTGTGTCAAGTTTTGAACATATAAACTTTGCAACTAATGGAAAATATTCCAAAAACATTTGTGACATTGATCCAAACTATTATGTTTCCTTTGTGATCTTTAAAACATAGAAAAAACATAATTTGAAGTCTAGTGTCCATTCATTTGGGTGGCTCCTTTGACTATGTTTTTACCCACATGGCATATTATTTGAATTTTGAAAAAAAGATTAAAATAATAATAATAGCTAAGTAGGTTAGTACATAGCCATAGGTAGGTAGGTTGGTAGGTTGGTAGGTCTTAGGACCTACATGCCTACACTACATACTTACTTACCTACCTACTTACATAAGTAGGTAAATAAATAGGAGCTAGTTATTTACATAGGTAAACAAATAGGTAAAAAAATACAAGACTATATGAATTAAACCATAGTCATGTAAATATTTTTATTTTATTACATGTTTTATCTTTAAAGTTAAGTTTTTAAAAGTTCATCCTAACATGGCACATGTATTTTAACATAAGAACATATGAGAATATACCTTCTTATATAATTTGTGACATGAGATTCAAAGACAAAACATATGGGTTAAATCTTGGTTATGTTTTAGTTGCAAATTGAATTGTAACTATAGAAAGGTTTTCTCACATGCTTTTTGTTTGTTTTACATTATGTAAGCCATATAATTAAATTAGTAATTACATGATATTTATATAGGCGAATTAATCATACAATAATTAATCATAAAAAATATTGATTTCAATTAATTAATAATAATTTATCTGATATTTTATATGGAAACTCCAATTTAAAATTAAATATTCAATAACTAATTATTTGAATAAAAATGATTTATAGTTCATATTAATAGTTAATTATTCAATTTCAGCAATCAGTTCAATAATAATTAATTAAATTACATAATAATAATATTTAATAAAAAAATAAATTATTGAAAAAATTAAATATTAAATATTAAATATTAAATATGAATTTGGTTAGAAAACATCAAGGTATAAATAGGCATATCCATATGTCCACCCACATTGAATTTTTAATATAATATACACATTTTAAAATTTTCACATTTGAATTAATTATATGTAATTAGAGAACTACTTTGTTAGTGAATTTAGATAATTAATCATTTAGTAATTATTGATGAAATAATATGTATCTTAGTTCATTAGTTTAATTCATTATTCAATATCCCCAACTAAAATAAATATTTATTTGATTATTATTTGATGAGTAATTATTATTCCTATAGATCCATATTATTTTATCTAATTAACATAATTGATTAATTTGATCATTCAAAAATAATTATATTTAATTACAATGATTTATTTGGATTAATAATAAATTATTTAGTATAAATATTATGTTCATAATAATTATGTGTATCAAATGCAATTAATATTTAATAGGTCATAGTTAAATTGTTGAAACAATAATTTTTAATAAAATATTATATATGAATTTGTATCCTTATTAAAATATAAGTTGTTGCGTAATAATCACAACATAATTGAACATTAGTAGTTCAAAAATGATGCAGTAATGGTTTTACTAGTTGTATGAATGGTAATCATAATTGAAAACTAGTTGCAAATGTATTTCATAGTGGGTGTTGGAAATGTGGACACATGGCATGATCACATGTATGTACAATGTACACTAGTTGAATCATGAAGCAATTCCCAATGTTGTTTTTTATGTGTACGGCATTCTACCAAATCTAATCAAGTATATCTACCAATACTAAAAATTGTTGATATGTAACTTCTCACCAAATTCATAAAGTTGTTGTAGAACATATTCATCTTTTTTCTTCTTGAAGGTCAATGAAGCACTTGCTTTCTTTGCTTCATACTCTTTCTTCAAGGTTAGGTATTATAAGTGGTCCTTCAAACCTTTGATCTCTCAAAATCTTTCCATTGTTTTTTTCTTAGCCCCATTTGATGTCCATGTAGCCAAACAACTCTCCATTATACCCTATATTTGACCATTTTTATCAATACCTCCACTTTCCAATAATAAGATCCATAAGTGACTCAGCACATGGAGAAACCAAATGCAACATGAAATTGTCATTTAAGTGGTTGTTAGAATTGAAAAAACATGAAAGGAGGTGGATGTAGACTTACAATAAGATATAATTGCAATTGCCCAAATGCAACAACATGATTATTTTGTAGAGTATTTATTGTTTCCATGTTCATAAGGATTGCCACATGCATTCTTTGGGATCTTATAGAAGAGTCTTGTCCATAAATGTTTGCAAATCCAACAACGCAAACAACACATTCATTAACACTTCTTTTGGACGAAGAGGCAGTTCACAATGTGCATTCACTCAATGCATATGTTTTTTTTAACAAATATAGGCCATGGAGGTGGCATAACCCCCATTTCCCTAAATCTTGGATTTGGTGTAGTTCATTTAGGAAGAAGATAGACTTCATTTAAAGCAAGACATTTATTTTGACTAGGTACATGGTCTTGCCAAACTTCAAACCTAACCTAATAATTTCCTTTGTTTCATTATTGTTCCAAATCAGGTACATTTTTAGGAGGTCTTTCCCCTTGTAAGCAAGGCAATAATTCATCATTTTGTGATAAGAAATCATGTTCATATTTGTCATGCAAACCTTGTAGAACTTACATTGGAAGGAAAGCCTAGTGATGACATTCTTCATTTTGCACATTAAAATTCTTTAAAATTCTTCATTTAGCACCTTGTCATAACATTCTTTACCCGCGAATGTTTACCAAATTACACTGGTTGATCTATAAAGTTTTTTAAAATTCTTGCTTCTTTGGGCTTCCATAACATTCTCGCACCAAGAATGTCATAACTATGAAGGAAAGACAATTGTGGATAGGGTTGTTAGGTTGCTTACAATCAAAATGTGCTTCCCATTACAAGTTCTTTGTACTCATCTTCAAGATACAAGGCCATACATATTCTCTTACTTTGTTGCTTGTTAGCTGCACTTGTAGATTTTTGTCTTGTGGGATGGACCTCCAAAACCTCATGAGCACATCATAATTGAAAACACAATAATAAAACCCAAATTCAATATGCAATTTTGTGATATTAAACACATTGTAACATTTTTTTTGTTGCAAGCTTCTTATTAGTAAAATTCATCAACCATAACACATGACAAAACAATTGTTGTAAACATGATTCTGCAAGTGTTTTGCAAATATAAAGTAACTAGAAACAATGACAAAAGGAGTAAGAAATTAAAAAATAATTAAAAAACTACCATCAAGCTATTTGCAATACAAAACCTTTTGGAGATATATTCATTGTGAATTGGAGAACAAATACAATGTACACAACCTACACCAAAATTTACACAATTGATGTACAATTTTGTGATATTTAACACATTGCAACATAATTCTTTTCTATGGCTACTCAAGAATAAATTTGCCTCCATTGGTTGATTTTGTTTGATGTGCTTTGTTTGTTTGAAGGATTTAAAATATGGAAAAAGAAGTTGACAAAACATTAGAGAGAAATGGAAAGAAGAAATATTGTAACATATTAAAGTTGTTTGGTTTGGGTCATTTGATGTCAATTTTTTTTTTTAAGGTTTGATTGTCGAATCAAGAAATTGCAAGATTATATGAAAAAAATAAAAATAAAGAATATGCCCACACAAATAAGTAAACAATAATAGATTGATAGAAAAAGAATGGTGGAAAAGTAAAGAGGAAAAAAATCAAATGAGGAACATACCCATCCTATAGGTGCATTAGAGATAATGTTGATATATTTTTGTCACCCAAGCAGTTGGATCACATAAGGATCCTCATGTGCACGTATGGGTAGCACCTTGAAACAAGTGGTCTTGGTTGATGACTCATATCGATGGCATTGTGTGTGTTCCATGTTTGTCTATGATTCCTTGTCCTCCTCTACACTATCAAATTTTCCTACATTGTCAATGTCTTCCACATTGATAGTAATGGGAATAAGACAACTTCAATTAATAGTGATGTTGTTACGTACAAGGGAAGAGAGCCATTTAGTCAAATTAACATTGAGCTCACATGAAAACTTTCCTTGCAACAATTCCATTGTTGCAATCATTCAAACTATAAACGTAGCAAGAAAATAATGCAAAACAAAATTTAAATTGTTAGTTGCACAAGTTAATGCAACCTCACAAGTTTCATACACAAAAAAACCTAATCCCTAAATACTTGCACAATTGTTATGTCAAGTGCATTATGAATTGCCCCAAATAAAAATGACACAAGAAATGTTTGTAGCTTTGTTTTGTTTTTTGTTACACTTGTAATCTTGATCTTTGTGAGTTGAAAACTAAAAATGTTAAAACCTTTATTTTTAGCTGAATTTCAAATCTATGCACATGTAAAAATTTGGGTAGAACATGGGAGTGTTCTATAGACCACATTGTGATTGCAATTGATGACAAAAATTGGGGAGGATGTTCAATGACATTTGTAGAAGACATAAGGTAA
>Ga0209208_10011270_pt1 | contig 11458 bp, 9 predicted proteins | sample S1TSphfallax_3_FD_187694 | JGI IMG/M metagenome (GOLD analysis project Ga0209208, IMG submission 187694) | Host-associated microbial communities from peat moss isolated from Minnesota, USA - S1T2_Fd - Sphagnum fallax MG (SPAdes) (version 2) | ecosystem: Host-associated > Plants > Peat moss >...
TCGGGTCTTGTCGTCTCCATCGACCGCAGAGCCAAGGCCAAAAATCTTGGCGAAGCGTGGGGCCGCCGGGCGGCGGAGCTTTATGCGAAAAAAGTCGCTCCCGCCCTTCAGCGCCAGATCGCCGCCCTGACCCACGCCCGGGCGGGGGCGAGCCACGCGCCTGGCGTCTGGCGGATCCCACAGGGGGCGGAGTTTTACGCGGCTAACCTGCACTTCACGACGACTACGGATTTAACGGCGGACGAAATCCACAAGATCGGCCTTGAACAAGCCCGGGAGATTGGAGCGCGCTTGGACGCGCTTCTGCGCGCCCAGGGCATGACCCAAGGCACGGTGGGGGCGCGGGTTCAGGCGCTCTACAAGGATCCAGCGCAGTTTTACCCCTCCACCCCAGCCGGAAAAGGCCGGCTTATCGCCGACCTGCAGGCCCGACTTGATACGGTGCGCGCACGTCTTCCGCGGATGTTCTCAAAAATACCCACAAGCGGAATAGAGGTGCGCCCCGTTCCCGCCGCCATCGACGCTGGAGCGCCCCTCGCCTACTCAGAAAGCCCCAGCCTCGACGGCTCGCGGCCTGGATACGTGTATTTCAACCTACACGACGTAGGCGAGTGGCCCAAGTTCAACCTGCCCTCCACCCTCTACCATGAGGGCCTTCCCGGCCATCAGCTCCAGGGGGGGATCGCCCTGGAGAATCCGGCCATCCCACTCCTTCTCCGCAACCTTTATTTCTCCGGGTATGGCGAGGGTTGGGCGCTCTACGCTGAACAGCTCGCCGACGAGCTTGACCTTTACGAGGACGATCCCCTGGGCCGGATCGGTTGGCTCAAGGCTCAGATCTTTCGCGCCGGCCGATGCGTCGTCGACACCGGCATGCATCACCTGCGCTGGAGCCGGGAAGACGCCATCGCCTACCTCACCGCTCTGGACGGCGACGCCGTCGGCTCCACCACCCGAGAGGTGGACCGATACGCCGCCATCCCAGGCCAAGCCTGCAGCTACAAGATCGGCCACACGGTCTGGAACCAACTTCGCGACCGGTCGCGACAAGAACTCGGACCGCGTTTCGATATTCGGGCGTTCCACGACGCGGGGCTGAGCCCAGGCGCCATGCCTCTCAAGGTTCTCGACGCCGTGCTAGCGGACTGGTCGGCGGGGCTGAGGTCGTAAGCGGCGTCGACGCCTTTGATCTTCAACGCGGCCCGTGACAAGACCATATCCACAAATAACCGTTCGCCAAAGGGAGGAGCCGTTATGGACGTAAGCGTCGGCAAGATGACGCCCATGGACAGGGACCGGCTGCAGGAGGTGGCGCCGACCCTCCAGGGCGTCGTGGATCAGGGCCTGCTCTCCGGCGCGGTGACGCTTATCTGGCGCAGCGGCGAAATCATAGACGTCACAACCGTCGGCAGGCGGACCTTAGAAGCGAACCTGCCCATGACCCGGGACACGCTTTTTCGTATCGCGTCGATGACCAAGCCCGTCACCTCGGTGCTTGCTCTCATGCTTATGGAAGAGGGCCGACTCCGCCTTGAAGACCCCATTTCCCGATGGATCCCAGAACTCGCCCATCGCCGCGTCCTTGTAGAAGCCGAAGGCCCTCTTGACGCGACCTACCCCGCGCCCCGGGAGATCACGGTCGACGATCTGATGACCCACCGTTCAGGCCTCGCCTACGGCTTCACCTCCATGGGCCCCATCGCAAACGCCTACCAGGCGGCTTTGGGGGACGTCCTGACCACCAATATGGACCCTGACGCCTGGCTGGCGGCCCTGGGGACGCTTCCCCTTTCCTATGCGCCGGGCGAGCGCTTCCATTACAGCCACGCCACCGACGTGCTCGGATTTCTCGTCGGGCGCATCGAGGGAAAGCCCTACCGGACGGTGCTTCGCGAACGCATCCTCGACCCCCTTGGCATGACGGACACCGACTTCTGGACCCCGCCTGAGAAGCAGAGCCGAGCGGCGACGGTCTATCGCCTCAGTGAGGAAACGGGAGACCTCACCCCTGTGAATTTTCCCGAGCTAACCTCTCCTCCCGCCTTTTGCGGCGGCGGCGGCGGCCTCGTCTCGACGGCGGACGATTACCTGAAATTCGCCCGCCTTTTGCTTGGAAAGGGCGAGGTAGACGGCGTGCGGCTGCTGAAGCCGGAGACCGTCGAGCTGATGACCGCAAACCGCCTCACGCCCGAACAGCGGGCCATTCCCTTCATGGGGCTGCCTTTCTTCGCAGGTCAGGGTTTCGGTCTTGGCCTATCGGTGATCACCGACGTGGAGAAGCAGGCCTGGATGGGCAAGGGCACCAATGGGGCGTTCGGGTGGCCGGGCGCGTTCGGCACATGGTGGCGCGCAGATCCGGCTGAGGACATGATCTTGATCTACCTCATCCAGAACTCCATGCCCCTTGAACCGGGTTCCGCCGGCCAGCTCGCCACGGGCCAGAGGCTGGCTGCCGCAGCCGCCCTGCCGATGTTCCAGAACATCGTCTATGGAGCGCTTGGGCGATGACGGCGGCTCAAGGAGGGCGTGATGCGCCAGCTTGAAGGAAAAACAGCGTTCATCACCGGCGGAGCCGGCGGCATCGGCCTCGCCATGGCGCAAGCCTTCGGGCGTGAGGGGATGGCCGTGATGATTGCGGACGTCGACACCGCGGCGCTGGCGACCGCTCTCGATGACCTGCGCGTCCAACAGATCCGGGCCGAGGGCATCGTGTGCGACGTGGCGTCCCGCGCCTCGGTCCAGGCGGCGGCTAAGGCCGCTGTCGAGGCTTTCGGCAAGGTGCACCTTGTCTGCAACAACGCGGGCGTAGCGGCCGGCGGCCCCCTTGGCGCCGTCGCGGAGAAAGACTGGGACTGGGTCGTCGACGTCAATTTGAAGGGCGTCGTCTACGGGGTTGAGACCTTTACGCCGCTGCTCCTGAGCCACGGCGAAGGGGGCCATTTCGTCAACACGGCGTCAATGGCGGGCCTTTTATCCGGGCCGGGGATGGAGCCCTACAGCGCCACCAAATTCGCCGTCGTCGCCTTGAGCGAGGGCTGGGCGGCGCAGCTGGCCCCTCAGGGCGTGGGCATGTCCATACTTTGCCCCGCTTACGTCCGCACCCGCATCCATGAAAGCGGCCGTAACCGACAGGCGGCCTATGGACCGGCGACGGCGCCCCCGCAGGACGCGCCCCCCTCCCCGGTACTGTCCGGCATCCCCGTCGCCCCGGTGGCGCGGCGTGTGGTGGAGGCCGTGCTCGAAGATCAACTCTACATTTTCACTCATCCGGAATTTCGCGACGCAGTGATTGGGCGTCACCAGAGGATTATGCAGGGGTTCGACGCCGCAGACGCCAGCGCCGCCCTAGCGGCCTTGCCTCCCAGGCCCGCCCCGGTCGGACGGACATGATCCGGAAGGCGCTAGGCTTCGGCCCGGGCGCCGTGGTCCTTTTGGCCGCCTTCGCGATAACGGCGTCTATGGGTTCGTCGGAGGCGCACGCGCCCTCGCAGACCGCGGTTCTGGATGGGATCATGGCGCGCGACGGGTTAGAAACTCCGCCCGCCGTGAGGGCCTACCTCGGCAAGAAACGCATCCTCATCGCCACGGCCCAAAGGCCAGGCGATCCCCGCCTCAATCAAGAGCGGCGGGAAGCGCGCTGCGCCATGGCTCTAAACGGACCCAACGATGATCTGGACCTGGTTTTTTTTGCCCTGGTCTCACGCCCTGACCGGGAACCGGCTCGTGCTGGCGGGGCGAACGGGCGGACGTCGCACATCAGGAACCGATTTCACGTGCTTCTCGTGGGCAAGGACGGCGGGATAAAACTCTCATCGGCCAAGCTTGTCACAGCTCAAACTCTTAGCGCCGTCATAGAAGCCATGCCCATGCGACGAGAGGAAAAGGCGCGTCGCGGCGGCTAAGCCGAGACAATTTCCCTTGCCTTTCAACAGAGCTGCGCTCTGATGGGTGGAGATCTGGGAGAAAAACCGGCATGGCGGCGATCTCGACCCTAGACCTCAAACGCGAAATCGCAGGGGAGAGGTGGGGGGAAGTCCGCGCCAGGACCTCAGGCGATGGTCGGATTAAATCCGGCGCCCTAGCCGTGTTCGCCGGTCCGAGCCTCCCCATCGCGGCCTTGGGCCTGCCCATTGTCGTGACGCTTCCGGAATTCTACGCAAACTACGTTGGGGTCAAACTGGCCCTGGTGGGGTTGGCGTTTATGGTCGTGCGGCTCTTGGACCTCGTCCTCGACCCTTTGCTCGGCACGCTCATTGACGCCACACGATCGCGTTTTGGACAATTCCGCCCATGGATGGCCCTCGGCTCACCCGTTCTGATGGCCTCAGCCTATATGATGTTCATGGCCCGTCCGGGTGCGGGCCTGTTCTACCTCATCGGGTGGCTCTGCCTTCTTTACGCCAGCTACTCCATCCTGATCCTAGCGCATGCGGCGTGGGCCTCCACCCTGGCGAGCGGCTATAATGACCGCTCACGGGTTTTCAGCTGGCTGCAGAACGTCGCTGTTGTGGGCATGGTGCTGGTGCTCCTGCTCCCCGCTGTCGTTGCGCCTTTAGCGCCCCACGATCGGGCGGCAGGCGTTAGAGCCATGGGGTGGTTCATCATCGCGCTGACGCCGGTGACCATGGGCCTAGCCCTGTGGCGAACGCCTGAACCCCTTAGTCGGTCGGTCCGGGCCGTCCGGGCGGGCCCCGCGCTCTTCGTGCGCCTGCTGCGTCGGCCTGCCGTGGCCAGGCTTTTGGCGGCAGACCTGTGCCTCGCCATAGCGCCTGGGATTAGCGGGGCGATCTTCATCTTCTTCTTTAGGGAGGCGCGGGGCTTCACGACCGCCCAGAGCAGCCTCCTCCTCTTGATATATTTCCTGGGCGGCCTCGTGGGCGCTCCCCTGTGGGCCGCCTTAGCGGGAAAAGTCGGCAAGCACCGCGCCCTGATGATCGCGGCCCTGCACTATGCTGTCATGACCGGGTCGACGCTGATCCTTCCGAAAGCGGCGTTCTGGTTGACCGCGCCGTTCATGGTGCTAACGGGCCTCGCCTACTCCGCCCCAACCATTCTATTAAGGGCGATGCTCTCGGACGCCGCTGATGAGGCCGAGCTCGACGGCGAGAGCAACCGGACCGGGTTGTTGTTCGCCATGATCACATCCACCAATAAGATCGGCTTCGCTTTGGCGATCGGCCTGTGCTTCCCCATCCTCCAGCTCGTGGGCTTCAATCCCCACGCGGGCGCGGCCAATACGCCGTCGGCCGTGAGGGGGCTTGAACAGCTGTTCGTCATCGGACCGGTGATTTTCTCGTGCCTCGCCGTTGCAGCGCTTGAGGGCTATAAGCTTGACGCCTCGCGCCACGCCGCCATCAGCGCGGGCCTGCAAAAGCTACGCGAAGGCGGCGCCGCGGCTTCGCGAGGCTAGCCCCCATGGGCTGGCTTGAAGCCGCTTGCGCCGCCGTAGATGCGACTAGACGAAAATTGGAGCCCGCTCAGCGATAATCCGTTCAATGTGATCGCAAATCATGCGCCCGTCGCTCGACAGCGTGAGGTGGCGCCCCCGAGGATCGTTGGGATTGTTCGAGATTTCCAAGAGTCCGTGGTAGGGCGGCAAAGACCCTTCCGCGTCGGAACGTCCTAGGGCCCGAGCGACGCGGGAAGCGGTCGGAACGGTGATTTCGCACACCTGCGCCAGTTCAACCATGTTGATCCCGGGATTTTCCGCAACGTAAAGCAGAACCATCAGGGACGTTAGGTTAATGGACGGCGCCCCGCGTCGGAGATAGACGACCGCCTCAAGGACGGCGTTGCGCTTGCGTATCCTCACCCGCTAGGTTCCGTATTGCGCGAGGTTTCCTGTGTGGCGAATGCGGCCGGTGCGCGTTTTCGCCGGCGTCGCGTGCTGGACGCGTCGTTGTTTAATTTCAAGCCGGCATTCCCCGTACCGGGCCCGAAACTCCTGATACAACTTATTGATCTCCCGCTCGTGGTCAGCGGCCGAGGCGAACGTGTCAGCCTCAACTTCAACGGTGATCTGCGCGGTAAATTTCATGCTGGCGATCCCAGGGGCTAAGCGCGTTGCATATTACGGCATATTTCAGTTGCGTGTCTCTGCTGTCGCATTACGAAGCAGCAACGTAAAGAACTGTCCGTATTTCGAAACAGAAAGGCAAGCCGCCGCTCCCGTGACCGGGAGACGCACGAAGGTGCGCTGCACAACCGTGGCGACGCTCCAGCTCGACCAGGCCGCCTTTTCACGGTAGCGGCTAGGACGCACTTCACGGGACGGTTTTCACGTCAAATTGGGGATTTAATTCCTTATATCGCAATAAGTTGGCAAAACTTGCCCTACCTACGGAACAGCACAAAGCGCAACCCCCTGTCAGACGGATGAACTTTAGCGCGAATTCCCCCCGATTATTGCCGTCTCAAGCGACAAGTTGTCGCACTACGATGTAAATTAAACAGACGACGCGGCGTTGCGCCACGCCCACGCAGCGGCTGCGCAGGGCAAGACACACGCTCTAGTAGAAATAAAATACACCACACTTTAGCTGCAATTGCTTTACTGCAACGCTCATTCACTTGTATTATTGCAAGTTTCCATCGATCTTGACATGCATAACTGCATATATGCCAACTTGTGGTGAATATGTGACATCAACGCTGTTAACATTTCAGATGCGCCACATATAAATTGACGCTCCCATCGCCAAGTTCGTACCCATGACGGCAGGAACGCCGGTTGTTTCCGGCCTATGGCTTTTTCAGGGCGCCGCGTGCGCTCGGTTGGGGAGATCAATCTTGAGACATACGACATTACGCAGCCAGCTGATGCTGGGTACGGTGTTGATGGGTGCGGGTCTCGCCGCGACCATCTCCGCTCCGGCCTTCGCTCAAGAGGCCGCGCCCCAGGAGGTGGTCGTCACCGGCTCGCGCATTCCTCAGCCCAACCTGACCTCCGCCAGCCCCCTGACGGTGGTCAACAGCCAGGAGCTCGCGCTCCAGGGCACGTCCAACGTCGAAGACCTCCTCAATAACCTGCCCCAGGTCACGGCCGCCCAGACCTCCGAGGTCTCCAACGGGTCCAACGGCACCGCGGAAGTGAACCTGCGCAACCTCGGCGCCCAACGCACCCTGGTGCTCGTGGACGGTCGGCGCATCCAGCCGGGCGACCCGGGCAACAACGGTCAGGCCGACCTGAACAACATCCCCTCCGCCCTCGTGGACCGCATCGACATCGTCACCGGCGGCGCCTCCTCGATTTACGGGTCTGACGCCATCGCCGGCGTCGTGAACTTCATCATGAAGAAGAACTTCCAGGGCCTCGAAGTCGACGCCCAGACGAGCTTCGACAACCATACCAACGACAACAAGCAGGCCGACGCCACGATCGGCGCCTTTGGCCTGAAGAGACCGGGCGACGTCGGCGCCGACGGTTTTATCTACGACGCCACCGTGATCCTCGGCTCCAACTTCGCCAACGATCAGGGCAACGTCACCGCCTACGCCAGCTACCGCAACATCCAGCCTGTGCTTCAGGGCACCCGGGACTTCTCTGACTGCGGCATCGCCACAGAAGGCGCCACCAATCAGCTCCGCGGTTGCGTGGGGTCTTCCAACACCAACTACGGTCGCTTTGACAACCTTGGACCGAAGAATCCGATCACCGGACGGGGTACGATCGATAAGGCGTTGAACCCGGACGGCGCAGCCAACTTTGTGCCCTATACCTCAGCCCTGTCCTACAACTTCAACCCGCTCAACTACATCCAGCGTGAAGACGACACCTACCACGCCGGCTACTTCGCCCATTACGATGTGAACAAGGCCGTCGAAATCTACTCCGACTTCATGTTCACCGACGACCAGACCGATGCGCAGATCGCCCCCTCGGGCTTCTTCCGCAGCAGCGGCCCAAATTTGGCGACGGGCTACACTTTCAACTGCAACAACCCCTTCATCAGCGCGGCTGAAGCGGCGCTCCTGTGCCCCGGGGTTACGGTCACCCCCGGCGCACCCGGCGGGGCCACAACCACCCAGTCCATCGGCTACCGCTTTGGGTCTGAACCACGCGTCTCCGACATCCGCCACACGGACTATCTGATCGACGTCGGGGCCCGCGGCGACTTGGCGCCTGGTTGGCACTACGACGCCTACATGTCCTACGGCGAGACGCTGCTCAGCACGCTCATCACGGGGTACGCGTCCGAGACCAAGCTGCAGAACGCCTTGAACGTCATCGACGTCAACGGCGTGCCCACCTGCACCATCGGCACGTCTTCAGGATGCGTCCCGCTCAACATCTTCCTCGCCAACGGCGCCGGGTTCACCAAGCAGGCGCTGGATTATGTGCTAACCCCCGCCCTCACCCAGGGCCAGGCCACCCAACAGATCGTGTCCGGCAGCGTCACAGGCGATCTTGGCCAGTACGGGATCAAGAGCCCCTACGCCAGCGACAGCGTCGGCATCGCCCTCGGCACCGAGTATCGTCGCGAGCAGGTCTCCACCAACTTCGACCAAGAGCAGGTCTCAGGCGACCTCTCGGGCGGCGGCGGGGCGTCGCCGCCGGCGGCCGGATCCTTCGACGTTTACGAACTCTTCGGCGAACTGCGGGCGCCGATCATGCAAGACAAGCCCTACGTCAAGGATCTGAACGTCGACCTGGCCTACCGTTTCTCCGACTACTCCACCGCGGGAACCACCAACACCTATAGCGCTGAGCTGCATTATGCGGTGGATCCCACCGTGGCCTTCCGCTTCAGCTACAACCACGCGGTGCGCGCGCCGTCGGCCAACGAGTTGTTCACTCCGCAGACCGTGGGCCTCGCCGGCTTCACCGACCCCTGCGCGGGCACGACACCGACCTTCACGCTGGCGCAGTGCGAGAAAACCGGCCTGAACCCGGCGCTTTACGGCCTCGTCCAACAGTGCGCCTCGGCGCAGTGCTCGGTCCTTACCGGCGGCAACCCGAACCTGAAGCCTGAAGTCGCCGACACCTACTCCATCGGCATGGTCTACACCCCGACCTACTTCAAGGGCTTCACCGCCACCATCGACTACTTCAACATCAACATTCAGGGCATCATCGACGGCGGCGCCAGCCCCACCACCATCCTGAACCTGTGCGCGCAGGGCGAGACAAACTACTGCTCGGAGATCGTTCGCGACACTTCCGGTTCAGTCGACAGTTCTCAGGGCTATGTCTCACAGACCCTTGTGAACTCAGGTTCACTTGCGACCCGGGGTGTAGACTTCACGGCCAGCTACCGTCGCAGGTTCTCTGATCTTCCCGTGCCCTATGTGGCCATGATCCCTGGCTCCATCGGGTTCAACCTCGTGGGCACCTTTACGGAAAACCTCATCGATCAGCCCATCGCCGGCCAAGGGTCTTATGACTGCGCCGGTCTTTACGGTCTGACCTGCGGCGTCCCGACCCCGCATTGGAGAGGCGAGCTGCGCACCTCCTGGATCACGCCCTATAACCTGACCATCTCCCTGAACTGGCGCTACCTTGGCGCCGTTAAACTGGACGCCAACCAGGCCAATCCGCTCATCAACGGCGGACCGGGGTTCTATGACAACGCTGACGCGAAACTGGGCGATTACAACTACTTCGACCTCGCCCTGACCTATCGCTTCCGCGACCGCTATACCTTCCGCGCGGGCATCAACAACCTGTTCGACAAGGATCCACCCATTGTTGACTCCGAAGCCTACGGCATCTCCTCGCCGCCGTACGGCAACGGCAACACCTATCCGGGCACCTACGACTCCCTCGGGCGGCAGTTCTTCTTCGGCGTCAAGGCCGACTTCTAAGAACTGCCCCGAAGGAAGGGCTGGGGGAAAGGAACCGGCGGGCTTTAGGGCCCGCCGGTTTTTTTCTTGTCTCGTCTGTGCGTCCGCAGGCTTCACGGTGCGAAAGCGTGTTTACCCAGCGCTAATCCAGGCGCCGCTACCGTCACACCAGGGCGTGGAGGTCTGAATGGCGGGTGCTAAAGAATTCGGGCGCCGCCAGGCGCCCCCAGGACCGTCTAAACAGCAGGCCCCCCCTCCGGTCCCTTGTGACCCGCTCGTCCTCAGTCCCGACGCGGAGCGCTTCCGCCAGAGCGTAGGATCCGCGTTCCGCCGCAAGCCGGACGAGTTTCAACTTTGGTGGCGGACGCAAACCACGCACAGGTTGCTCCTGTGGCTCCTCAACGTCACGCTCATAGCGCCAGGCCTGCTCTGCGCCGCCCTTGGCTTGGGCGCCGCCGCGAGCGGAATTGTCGAAATCCTTGGTGTGGCGCTCGCGATCTGGGTGAGGCGCGAGCGTCGCCGCCGCTTGCAAGCCATCGCCCAGTGGTCAGGCGGATCCAGCGTCGAAGACCTTGGCGCGCCGCATGCGGACCCAGCGTCTCCATGACCCGTCCTGGAGGGCCAGCACTGGGGCCAGCTGGCGAAATTCTTTTCGAGTTCAGGAGGATGGGGACCCTGATGAAGGTGTCGGCGGTTCATGTTCCCACCAACACCGAGGTCTGCATCGGCGGTCCCGCGAACGCCGGCGAAGCGGTTCTCAAGGCCGCCGCACTGCGCAGGTTGACCTATGTCCTCGCCAAGTCCAATCCCGAGCCCCCGGCCGCCCACCCCTATTCCGACCGCAGCACCGGCGCGGGGCGTCTGGACAGGGAGATATAAGCCCCACTCCCGCCGACGATCATCGCCATCAGAGCAGCCGCCAGGAGCAAGGCGAAGACACCGCCCCAGTCCACGGCGAAGGACGCTTTAAAGACGAGGGTCGTCACAGGAAATGCTGCTGCCGACCCCAAGAGCACGCCCGCCCCACCAGCCAGAAGTCCGACCACGCCGTACTCCACGCCGTAAGTTGCAAGCAGTTGCAGGCGGGTCGCGCCGAGGACCTTAAGCACCGCCGCCTCCCGCGCCCTCGCCTGGGCGGTCGCCGCCACAGCGCCGACGAGCACTAAAAGCCCCGCTAGAGCCGCGACGCCCGCGGCCCCGCGAACGGCCCAGGAGAGCTGATCGAATATCTTCGCCGCGGCGTCGAGCTGCTCGCGCACGCTGATCATGTTCACCCCGGGGAAATCCCGTCCGACCTGAGCCATAATGACGGTTGTGGCCGGCGCGTCCGCTTTCACAAGAGCGATCTCGCGGAGGTTCGCACCTTGAAGCGCCGCCGCGTCAAGGATGAGAGGAAAATTTGCGCCAAATCGGCTCCAGTCGAGTTTGCGTAGACAGGCGATTTTCACCACAAGGTCGCGACCCAGAAGCGAGACCGTAAGCTCGTCGCCCACGTGAAGGCCTGCCCCCCGGGCAATATCCTCATCGAGGGCGATAAGCGGCGGTCCACCGTAATCCTTGGGCCACCATGCGCCGGCGACTAGGCTCGCATCCGGCGGTGCTGGGCCGAGGTCGGAAAGAGTGAGGTCGGCGTCAAAGGCCCAGCGCACGCCCGGCGCGATCTTGGCGCGATCGA
>Ga0209208_10011271_pt1 | contig 11457 bp, 9 predicted proteins | sample S1TSphfallax_3_FD_187694 | JGI IMG/M metagenome (GOLD analysis project Ga0209208, IMG submission 187694) | Host-associated microbial communities from peat moss isolated from Minnesota, USA - S1T2_Fd - Sphagnum fallax MG (SPAdes) (version 2) | ecosystem: Host-associated > Plants > Peat moss >...
AATTAAGTCTAAAAATGGACATTTCAATTTTGAGTATCTTTACTTGAGTCTAAAAATTGCTATTTCAATTCAAAACTTTTAAATTTAAATTCAAAAGACTTATTTGATCTAAAAGTTGAGATTTGAATTTTTTTTTTTTTTGGGGAACCTAAAATTGATTTTTTAATTCATAAAATTATTGATTGAGTTTTAAGGTTTTTTTTACTGGTGTTATATGTAATAAATAACATTTATAAATAATTATAAATTATTGTAATTATTCATTATAAGTTACATTAAATATTTTTTTTCACAAAATAGATTTTTATATTACGTAATTTATATTTTTACAATAGAAGAAACGAATTATTGTAATTAATGTTACATTACTTTAAATTATTGTAAGTACTTCATATAAGAATTAATCATAGTATATGGATAATAATTTATTATTTTAATATAATTATTCACAATTTGTAATTTATAACTTGAAATCTGAATTAAAATTTTGGAAAAAATATAGTATAATTAGAATAATTATTGTAATTATTGTAATTTCAGGAATTATTATTAAGTAATTTTTTAAATTTGTTTTAAATTATTTATGTAAGATAAATATTTTTACATTAATTTTATTTTAATTATAAAAATTAATGATATGTTTAGCAAATTAATATCACACATGTTTATTTTGACACAATATCACATCTGTTAATTTTCAATTGAATTCATAAAAAAAAGGAACGAATACTTTTGTGACTTGAAGATTTGTCTAAAAATTCATGGAAATACCATTTTGATAATGTATTATCAGGGTTTCATCTTTTGATAGATATTGCAATCGATACAATTCAAGTATATATATATATATTTCTTTTTATTATAACAATTATAGTTAAACACTACTTTTTTTTTGCCATGCATATCATTATGAGTGCCCTTGGAATTGAAAGTTTCCAATTTGAATTATGGATATGAAATTGTTTAATATGAAATACACCGATTTTGAAATAGGCTCTCAAACTAGATGGTTACAGTTTTATTACCAAAGAAATATACAATTGGAAGAAAATATGTTTATGCCACCATGTGGATTTGCATATAAAATTCAACCTATGTGTAAGAATTGCAAAATGCAAAATGTCTATGCTTGTGAAGCCCTTGTGACTCATGACCTAAGAGTATGACTAATGGTAGAATTTGGATGTTTTGATGCACCACGCTTTTGTAATAGTGTTTTGATTATGTTATATTACCTATGGTTAGTATGTTACATTAACCTCTAAATACCTTAGACTAAGTTAGCTATTAACATAGGCTGAATAATTTTATTAGAATACAATTAATCATTACAATCCATCATATCTATGAAATTTTTATTATAATTATGCATATTATTACTGGTATAATGATTTACTACTTAGGATTATTACTTGTAAGTATTATTATTTATTAATTTATTAATTTTTAATAATAATGTCTTGATTATTCAATATCTATTATTTTACTTTTATTATAATGCTATTAGTTATATTAATATATTTATTGCTAGTAGGTTACACTAACTAACCTACTTTATGTAATAATAAAAAATGTTATTATTTACCTCATAATTATTATTTATTTAATCAATTATATATATAAACATATTGTATTATTAATAATTATGGTAATATATTATCATTAATAGGCTACATTAAATTAGCTTATAATTGGCTATTGTAATTAATTTTTAAAATATTTAAAATAATATTAATGAATGAATGAATTATTAATAATATTATTAAGGTTATTATATATATATATATATAATTATCATTCTTTTTTAATAACTATTTTAAACTTTATTATAATGTTGTTAATTAATATTAGTATGCATGTGGCTAATAGGTTATACAAAGTAACCTAAGCTTTGTAAGAATATTGTAATATTATTAATTACTAATAAGGATTATAGTTAATATTAATAGTCAATATTATATATTATTATTGTTGTTGTTATTATATATTTATGGCTATTATGTTGCATTAATTGGCATATAAATACCCTAGCTTAGGTTAAATATTGATCTAAGTTGACTATTAACTTAAGTTATGTAATAATATTATAACATTATTGATTACCAAATACTATAAGTAATTATAACTATTAAATTTATATTAAATTTATAATATATTCTGTTTTACTAACCAATTGTTATTATTATCATAATATTATATTATCATTACCTATTAACTTTTATTACTTATAATATAATTAATATATATAATAGGTAAATTAGATTAGTATGACATAGGTACCATGTAATAGTTGCATGTAGGTTGCAACTAATTTGTTGAGCTCATATTTTTTGCCTTCCATTCGAAGTGTGCACAATATATAAGTAGGTGCATTGGTCTTGTTCACAAATGCAACTTGGGATGAATCAATGAAGGAGGCTCAACCCTAAATTCTAAACCCAAAAACAAAATTGGATTATATTTAACCTACCTAACTAACCTAGCCCTACACAAGCAAATTGCATAATTGCCATGTGGCCTTGCCTTGCCCATTATTTATTAAACATGTGTCAAAACCTTATTGATTTTAAATTGCATCTTGATTAATAATAATGAATAATGAAATAAGGTTCAAATTGCCACATGTCATCATCTCCTTGATCCATGTGGCAAAATATTGCCCACCCAACTTTCAATGGTCCAAATTTAATTTTATTTACTAATAATTTTTAAAAGATTAAATTAGGGTTTGGGTGCCACATGTCACATATTGATGCACATGTCAAAATCCTATTCACACTATATTGGACAAATGAAATAACTTAAATTTACTAATTAATATTGAATATTGAAATAGGGTGAAAATGATACGTGCCATTAAATAATTTTCTTTTAAAAATGGACATGTGTCATAAAAAGAAAGGTCACCATTTATAATGAGAATGCATATACATGTTGAATACAAATTGTCATGTGCAACTACATGTCTACCACAACTTGTCTTATGCAACTATGGCAAAATCTAGTTACATGTGTCGCATGCAGCTAATTTCTAGTTACATACTCTAGTTGCAAAAACCAATTTTTCTTCTAGTGTTCAATACAATCCCCATGCCTCACTAAATTGGACTCAATGAAAAGTTTTAGGGAATGTTGTCTATTCTTCAAGTACCCAATCACTTGTGCCTTGAATTCATGGAAGGACAAATCATACTTAACATATTCCCAATTCTCCTCCAACTTGTTTTTCACCGAGTTTATCAAAACATGGGGTTGGGCATTGATATTGTGTATGTTAGGATCCAAAACACCACAATACCCATGCAACATGTTTATCCAAATATTTATGTGGGGTGGGGGTGGGGGGGGGGGGTGTTGGATTCCAAACTAAATCACATGTGACAAATAAAGGCTTCAACCCCTTGGCCTTTCTATCAAGGGCCATCTTGCATGCCTTGTTAACTATTGCCCTATGAGCCTTATGTTGGATAGTTGTTATTTCTCTCTTATTCAACCCAACAATAAGCACATCCTCAACACCCTCCACATCATCAAATATATGCATTGGCTCTTTATTTGCTTGGACATTATTTGTGGGTATAGTTGCTTCAACCATAAAAGTCCACCCAATTGGTGTATTGCTTGGGCTAGCTCCCAGTTGTCCAAGGTTGCCTACCCCTAGGAATGTTAATGTCTGCAATGCTTGCATAGCTTGCATAGCTTGCATTTGTTCCAAAGGGGTCCATGACCCATAATGTTCATGTTTGTAAATCCAATCAAATCGCCTTGTAAGCTAGATGATATGTTTGCTACATTATTAGGCATATTACTCAAAGTGGTGCAACTAACTAGGTACCTACGATGTCATGAAGTTATTGGGCATGGCACTCAAATTAGGTGTAGATTAAATATTCGTATTTGAGAAACTAAAAGTTGTAGTAGACTTAGCCTTGGGTTTAAAGTAACATGGTTTGCTCAAGACTTTTGGAGCCAATTTTGGAAGGTCAATCATTGAATGCTTAAGAATTGGGCCCCACAATCCCTATGATCACTTTCATCGCCAATTGATGATTCCTTATCATTATATGGGCCTTCTTCATAGTCATAAAGGGTTGTGTTCCAAAACTTGTCAACCTCATCCAATTTGGATTCAATGCCTATAGGTTTCACCATTGGCTTCTGTCCAAAGGAACTTCTTGTTTTCACCTTCCAAGGTTTAAAGCAGTTTAAGTTTTTACAAAATTCATACACACCCAAAATCCTGAATGCAATATACTTAGAATTAGTTTGGTTCAATTAGGTGAGTACAAAAAATCAACAAAAATTTCATAAATTCACCATTTATATGAAAAATGATAGCAAATAGTTACATGAGTTTTACACCCAAAAGTTTCAAAGATTATAACACATTATTTGCACTTAGTAACCAAGTCTGTACTCAAAAGGTATTGTACACATGATTTCATCGTGTTCAAAAAACACATGCACGGTTAATATGTTGTTGGACTTTATATATAGTAACAAAGCCAACAACAAGCATACATCATAATTTGATTGACCTTCAAGTTTCAACACAATGCAAATCAAAACTTCAACAATACAAGACATAATGAAAATGACGTGATCATGTTTCATGAAAAGACAATTCATGGACCTAATACCAATATTATACTGGTCTAACAATTTTGGAAGGTACTAATACCAATATTTGCAAAGTATGGAAAAAATCCCTTTATATTAGGACCAATATGGTATACCTAGTTTGAACTTAGGAAACAATTGAGCTACAAACATTATTTGTTTGTTACAAAACCAAATGGTAGCTAGATGGATACTCCCACAAATAAACCAAAGTTGCAAATAATAACCAAAAAGTGGAATTGACCAAATACTCATAAAAGAAAGTAAAGATATATGAGTCTACTGAACTTGGAATGAAGATGAACTTGTAATTAGTAAATGGTCAAATGATCTCACAATAAAACAATGGCAAGCTTCAAATCAAAGAGGAATAGGTTTAACACAAAATTTCAAGGGTGGAAATGACTCACCATTTCGAAAGGACAAAGATTTGTACAAAAGATTTGCAAACTATTATTGTTTCCATAAACAAACATATACGACACATTTATAAGAAAGGTGACATACACCATAGACCAATTAAACAACATGAGCTACACATTGTTGATTTTGGAACAAGGTGATAGTTCCATGTGGCAAAATCAATAACACATAGCTCATTAAATTGTGTATAATCCATGAGATTTTATGATAATGTCACCTTGTTGATCACATCCAATGACAATGTTGTTTTTTGTTTATGGAATTTAAGGTTTGAAATCCATGTTGAATGATCAACAACATGGAATTCATGGCATCTTTTCTACTTGACATTCTTTAGCTAAGAAATTCATGGAATTGTTTCTAAAGACTTACTTTTTGACACTTGTGGTTGTTGTGTTTCAAGTGAGCCATGGGCATTTGCAAATGCCTACTATGTTCTGAAGTTGACTCTTGATGCTCATCATTAACTTCAAACTCTGAAATTCCAAAGCTTGAACTTGAATGCTTGTTACTACTACTTGAAAGCAATAACTCATTGGTAGACTTCAAAATTATTGAATCACAGACTTCGATGTGGTTTTTGTTGACAATCCTTATCACCAATAAATGTTTTTGCACATGCTACCATTTTTTTTGGAACGAGGTGGACCATGTAGGTTTGGTGATTAGGACCCTAAACCCTAAAACCTTGACCCATGAAAATGAACATACTGACTTAGAAACTTGCTACTATAAATTGCATGCAACATTAATTACAAACAACGAACTTAGTGAATGATAATTCACATGGGTCAATACTTACCTAGGGACCACATGTAGGTTAGAAAAGAGAAATAATGCATCATTTCAAGCAATATTCCTTGCTCACAACTTCTCATACTCACATTCCATACCTTTTGCCATGGTTTGACCTTAAAATGCATTTTCAAGCATTGTAAAAAAATCACTTGAAAGGATCAACCTTTGGAATTGTCATTCTCTCACCTTACTACACCTTACTACATCAAAATGAGGCAACATTTTTTTTGGAGCCATCATTGCCAATCACATTACATCTTGAACAAACCATGCTCTCATGCATAGTGTAGATATTCACACAATGTCACTTGAAACTTGGTTACAATACACATAGTGGTCCAAGTTCATGACATTCACCTCTCTTCAAATCTTCGAGTGTTTAAAAGTTGTTGAATGCATGTGATGCACAATCCAACCATGCCAAGCTACAAATGTTCAACGTGTGCAACTCGCTTACTTTGTTGATGTTCCAACTTTGACGTTCAACTACAAGCACCCATTCACAAATAAATCAAACTACATTTACTTTTTAAAAATGATGTGACTCTATTTGTAACCTTCTTACCAACATAGATAAAAATATGGTATCCCCCTTAATATATATTGTTATCTTTTTCTATGCATGTAGCAACAATGTTCAATGTTTGTTGTTTCGTAATTTCATGTAAAAGTTCAATCTTTCGAATCTCGTTTTATTGATGGAAAAACACATGCATTGCAAGTTGCAATTTGACTTGGCCTTGCATGAACTAGTTGCATCTATATTGGCACCATGATAAAATCCCCAAATGTTATTGGTTGCTTCTAAACATTATAAATGTCATCCCTAGATTAGATCAATGTTTTTTAATGCAAATTTAATGGTTCATTCACTAATTATTAGATTCAAAAACCTTATTCTAGTAAAAGAATGAAGGTGCCAACATTTTAGGTGCTCCAAAATTCACCTTGGCCTTTGACTTATAGTTGACTTCATGTGGGTTTTGATAAATATTGATATGTTTCATTGACTTGTTCAAGCATCACATAAATGTGGATAAATAAAGAACACACAACCTTTTACACCTTAATGGCAATTCAATAGGGCTTTTTTGACTAGGCAACATCCATCTTGATTGTCATTTTTTTATGGGGGACCCATTTTTCTGGATGTCCAAATTGGTGTCTTGTCAAAAAAGTCGCCTTAGTCAAAATTGCCAATAAAAAAAATCACATGTTTTTCATGCCCCAAGCTTGTGGTCAAAATAACTAGTAAAAAACCCACATGTTTTTCATGCCCCATGCCTATAATCAAAATGGACATTCCTTCTAGTCAATGTTAACACCTTGGTCAAGATGAACCAATGGAAAAACCATGATTTCTTGTAGTGAATACATTTGATTAATATAATTAATGTATTTAGCAATAAAATTGAACTCCACCTTTAGGGCTACAATTAAAATTCATCACCAATTGCAAATGAAATATGACAATATAAAATTCAAACGCCCATAAAGGTTTCACCCCTCCCTCACAAGGTATATGGCAATGGTTGGTGTTAAACAACACAAGGTCCACACACCTCAAAAGAAAAAGTGAATGTTGGCATGCAAGGTCTACATTTTATTACTAAGCAAACCAAATTTCGTTGCCAAATCAAATTTTGTCACCAAATCAATGGTGGAGATTAATCCATTGTCAATCAGATAACCCGGATCCATAGATGTGTGATGATAAAAAAAATTCAATCAAAAAAAATTATTGGTGACGAAATGCTTTTGATCGTTGCAAGTTTGGCAACTGAAAGCATTTTGTTGCCAATCATGTGGTGATGGAAATTTTTTGGTCACCACAAGCTTGGCAATAAAAAATTTCGAATGCCATAGGCTTGGAGACCAATTTTTTTCCATTATTGTAGGCTTTATGATAACCAAAATAGAGTTTTGGTCACCCATAACCCTACCTCAGGTAGCCCTTTAGTCCCTTTGACCTAGATTGACCCTAAGTTGACATGGGTTGACCCATTACTAACATGACACAGGGGTGCATTTGCTTCTAGATGCATCCTTCATGTTGTGACGGATGCATGAATGTCATGACAACCCTAGTAATGGCACCAAGGTTAACACCTCCAAGCACTTTAGTGGGCTTGTTTGTAGCCCTATTGTAAAATTATTGTGAAACTTATCCCTTGTGTCCCTAATTGCAATTGGAAATGATGTTTACATGAACATTGCCTTTGTTCATTTTTCAACGAACCTTTGAGTTGCACATTTAACAATAGTGAAGGTTTTGTTTGCCTTTCAAAAACTCCTTTATTCCTTTTCCTTCCATGTACATTCTTTAATCTCATATGCTATTACCTTGGCCATTATTTTTTATCACATAATGTTCAAGTATTATTCAAAAGTGACCACATGGGACATGTTGTAATTAACTAATGATTCATTTCCTTTCATTTGTCTTATAGATAAATGCAACAGTAATAATAAATTATGAAGAAACATAACCTCTTGTGTCAAACTTGGAAGGTTTTGTTCTTTTTGTTCTTGCATTGAAGGGTCTTTTAGATCTATTATTGGTATAATAATGTTTGTTGGTCCTTCCATTTCTGTTGCAATAAGGTTATGTGGCATGTCCACATAATAACAAAACTTTTTTTTATATCTCTTATTCATTAGATGTGTTAACAATTTTATATGTAATCGCTATGTTGAATAACTTTTCTATTGCTAACACTTCACCCCATTGTGGATTTTCCTCTTCTTCATATTCTAAATTAGAATGCTTTGTTTCCTCCCTATTTGTAGGTTGTGTTGTGTATACTTCTATAGGGCTGAATTCTTCATTTATAACCTTTAGATTTAATAGCCAAATCCATGTAACCCTAAATCCGAATTATATATATATTTATGATACTTGGTCCAACACCTTGTTTACCCACCTAAATTCGATGTGACCTTGTTTAGTTCATTGTAATTATTTTTTACCATGGCTTCATCTTTCTTTTATGAATGCAATTTTGAATGGCTTGAAGCATGAAACATCCAAACATTGTAGAACATGTGAAGTATGTGATAATAAAATAACCATGTCTAAACCAAATTGATGGGCTTTCTTTATTGCTTCTAGAGTAACATGTGATCCATGCCCATCTATAATTAATAACTGATAACTGGTTAGAGAGATTTCACCAAAAATTGACCTATTGAAAAACCTTAAAAACTATTTGAACAAAAATGTTGGCATCCGAGCCTTTTTTTGTGTTTCGATACATATGCCTAGTTTGTAATCCTTGATATAATCTTTTCATAGTCTTTCACCCCTAAAAATATAAAATGTTGGTAGAAATCTTCTTGCAACATTAATTACACAATTCATAATGAATTATTCCATGGATTAATTTGGAATGGTGTTGTAAACTTGTTGTGAACCATGTTTGGCTAACATTTTTGCCCTATATGTCTACATGAATTCCAATTTCACCATTATTCCATATGTGGTCTACTGGGGAGTTATTTGTTGTATAGAAATTGCGAATTGTTGTAAAATGTTTGGCAAGATTGTTGAGTTAATACATACCTTCAATCTTTCTACTTGATGAACATACAAATTTGAATGTTATTGTTTGAATCAATGCCACCAACTATCCCATGGAATCCCATTTTGAAATGATGTTGGTCTCGTCTGACTAATTTTTACTACCTTCAACTTTAATTCTGGTGTGTTAACTTGCTTTTTGCATAGGCAAAATCCAACAAACCACTACAACATCTTCTTCTACTATTAGTATTCCTTCTACCCCAACCTTCTTCATTCGTGTCTTACCATTTAGATGGTTAAATAATGAATTTAGGGGTATGTTCCACAACCTACTTGCCCTCCTCAATGTGGTGTTGCCACCTTCTATTGCATCCATTGTTTCCTCAAATGCTTCATTTGTCCATTTCCCCTTCCCACTCATTGATGGTATTCTATAAGCCCTTGGAGGCTTACATATGGGATTTGACTTGGATGGGATTTTTTTTTGTTAATGATTGGTTGTTGGTTCAGTGCCATTCCATTTTGTCTTTTGTGAAACATATGTAAGATCATGGACCCCCTTGCCTTTTGACCACCTTAGCTTCCAATTAGTGGATGGAGTAGGCCTTACTTTTATAGGAGGTATACCTTTATTGTCCTTGCAAACTAGCCGATAGAACAAACATTATGTTAATGTTGGATACGTTTGATTTGCATGCCACCATAGAATGTAAAAGCTAGAGTACAATTTGGAGAAATTTGAAAAATCTTCCCAAAACAAATTGTGATATGTTGTTGTGCATGTTATGGGAATAAATCTCAATGAACATGGAGCTTGAGTTCACTGGTACTTGCCCCTCTTTGAATTACTAGGTTGAGAAGATGGGACTACATATTTGGAAACCCAATTATAGTAAAGGTACTACTTATACTTCTCATTGTAAATCTTGTTTGATGCTTCAATCTTGATGTCTTTCATATTATATTGCAAACCTTTTATGCTAATTTCTTGCACTTATGCATTTAGAATAAAATTTGATGGTAGTTCTTCTATGGTTACTATTGGAAAATTTGCAATTTTAATAAGAACATATTACAATTGCACCATATTTACTTGTTGCATTTTTGCTTTTCTAGTCAAATTTGATTTCAATTCTTCTATGGCTACTTCCTTTGCTTCTACATCTATGGTTAGATTTGATTGCAATCCTTCTATGGTTATTTTTTGCACTTGTCTATTGGCATCTACTTTGTCTCTCAAGACTTTTGAATTAGAGCTTAACCTTTTTTAAAAACCTTGTCCAATGCTTTCAAACTTGCTTTTTCTTCTAGAGATGACATGCTAAGAAAAGTGATATAGGACAAGGAAAAATTATGATTTGTATTAAGGTTTGCCCAAATGCTTGTGGATGTGTAACTATTTTTTGGACTAAAAGCGCACACACAATTGAGAGGGAATTTGCAAAGTATGAGCTTGAGGTGGCTCATTAATGATTCAATTTTTGGTATCCTAAGTTAAAGTTGATGATAATTGATGAGCCCACAATCAGGCTTTGAAACACTATATAAAAAAAAATCGATTTGTGATCAATTGCCTGTTTTGATTGAGGTAGCCTATGTGCCTAATACTAAACAAAGTTTCTACCAATGTTTCATACCCTATATAAAATTTTCCCAAAACACCTCTAACACCAAATATAAAAAGGCCCCTGTTCCTACCTTTTCCTGATTTAATGAACACCCAATCCCCCAATACTGCACAAAAGTTTTGCAAATGTACAATGCCTTTTGGTAATTGAGCCGCAACAGCCCCTATACCAAAAAACAACAAACTCCTCCTCCCCCGCCCCCCATGCATGTCCTTCATTTATACTCATTTTTATTCTTGATTGTCTTCACAAAAGCTCCCATTACTAAACATTACAAGACCATGAGGTGGGTGAGAATTATCCAGTCCCCTTCAGTTTTACACCCATCAATGATATAGAAGACAATATTTTTGCCACTTTTGTCGGAGAAATAAAACACATCAATTTCATACCAGACGTTCAATCATAGGCAATCAACTGTGCAACACAACAATTAGGGCTGTTTCCTTGAAGGCCCTCCCACAA
>Ga0209208_10011272_pt1 | contig 11456 bp, 7 predicted proteins | sample S1TSphfallax_3_FD_187694 | JGI IMG/M metagenome (GOLD analysis project Ga0209208, IMG submission 187694) | Host-associated microbial communities from peat moss isolated from Minnesota, USA - S1T2_Fd - Sphagnum fallax MG (SPAdes) (version 2) | ecosystem: Host-associated > Plants > Peat moss >...
GCACCGTCGTTCACATCGCCCTGCCCGCCTCGGTGGAGGCGTACTACCAGGAGATCGGTCGCGCCGGGCGCGACGGCCTTCCCAGCAAGACAGTCTTGCTTCACTCGTTTGTGGACCGCCGCATCCACGAGGGCTTCCTCGAACGCGACTACCCGCCCGCCGCCGACCTGCTGCGCGTTCTGAACGCCCTCACACCGGACTTCGACCCGCCCGAGGGCCACGCCGCGCAGCTCCGCATGAGCCGCGACATCTTCGCCAAGTGCATCGAGAAGCTCGCCGCCCAAGGCGCCGCGCAGATCGACTTCTCCGGCAACGTCCGCCGCGCGCCAACGCCGCCCGCCAAATGGCAGTCGAACTACGAGGCCCAGGTCGCCTTCCGCCGCTCCCAGATCGACCGCATGGCCGCCTTCGCCGAGACCAGCCAGTGCCGGATGTCCGCCCTCGTCCGCCACTTCGGCGACACCGCCGACGGTCTGAAGCCCTGCGGCCACTGCGACTTCTGCGCCCCCGGCGCGGCCACCGCGCAGAGCTTCCGCGCGCCCGATCAAGACGACCTCCGCCACCTGCTCGCCATCCTCGCCGCCTTGCAGGGCAACGGTCGCTCGACCGGCAAGCTCCATACCGAACTCGCCGCCGGAGCACTGCGAGGAACAACCGCCGCCACGAATCGCCGCGTCTTCGACTCGCTGCTCGACGCCCTCACCCGAGCCGGCCTGGTCACGATCTCCTCCGAGCAGTGGACCAACCCCGCCGGTGATCTTATCCACTTCAAGAAGGTGGCCCTCACCCACGAGGGCCGCGAGGCTGCCTCGACCGGCAAACTGCACCTGCCAGACCTCCAACTCACCGGAGCCGCGGGAGGCGACTCCGAATCCTCCGCCCCGGCCAAATCCCGCAAGCGCAAATCCAAGTCCGCTCCCAACACCGCAGCCTCAGCCCGTACCGCAATGGGCGGCACAAGAACGGGTGCCCCAGGTCTCGATTCTGAGACCTGGGCCGGCGCGCCACGGGACTCCGCCCCGTCGCCCCGCCTTCGCTTCAACTCTGAATCGCCTTCCGAACCCGCTGTCAAACTCCGCCGCCCCGCCCGCGAAGACGCCCCCGCCGAGACCCTAACCCCCGCCCAGCAGCTTCTCGACCAGCGCCTCCGCGAGTGGCGCAAGTCGGAGTCTGAAAAGCTCGGCCTGCCGCAGTTCTTCGTGCTGGGATCGTCCACGCTTCGGAGCATCGTCTTAAACCCGCCACGCACACTCGCCCAGCTTCAGACCATCTCCGGCATCGGCCCCGAGAAGGCACATCGCTACGGGCCGGGCATCCTCGAAGCCTGCGCTGAGCGGGCGTAGCTGCCGCGGTTCTTGCGCTGCAGCAGCAAGGGTCACCCACAGGCTGGCGAACTCTTCAGATCTGGCTGGAGGCGACGGCGTCAGGTGGCGCTCCGGGGATGGGGAGTTTGACTCCGGATTCATCCACCTCGAAGCTGTCGACGTAGAAGTGGGCGAGGTAGGCGTCGCCGAAGGATGTCGTAATGGCGACATCGGCGGCGTCGCGACCGGTAGCCATCAGGACGCGGCCGTAACGGGAGTCGTTGTGGCGGGCATCCATGGTCATCCAGCGGCCTTCGAGGAAGACCTCGTACCAGGCGCTGAAGTCGCCGGCACCGCTGTAAGCGTGGTTGATGTCGCCAAGGTAGCCTGTCACGTAGCGTGCGGGAATGTTCTGGCAGCGGGACAGCGTGATGGCGAGGTGCTGGAAGTCGCGGCAGACTCCGATGCGCTCCGTGTAGACGTCCATCGCGGTCTTGGTGGGGCGGGCTGTCTTGTAGTTGAAAGCGACCTTTTCGTGGACCCAGTCGCGGATGGCGGAGGCTTTGGTCCAGCCCGGGGTCATCCATCCGAAGAGGTCCTGGGCGATGGCGACAAAGCGGTCCACCTCGCAATAGCGGCTGGGCAGGAGGAATTGGAGCACCTCGTGGGGGAGATCTTCGACAAGCGCCTGCGTGGCGTGGGCCTCGATCTGGTCGGGCAGTCCGTCGTCGAGCGTGATCGCCGAGGAGCGAAGACGGAGGGTTCCTGCAGGGGCGACGAAGCGGGTGCAGCGGTTGCCGAAGGTGTCGTGGTACTCGGTGGAAGGTATGATCTCGGGTGCAGGGAGGGGGGTGCCGGGAATGCCGTCGAGCGAGACCTCGGCGATCTTTTCGATGGCGAGCTCGTTGCCGGACTTGACGGTCTGGTTGAGCGATGGGTGCAGGTGCAGCAGTGCCACCATGGCGGTGGGATGAGACAGCCGAAACTGAATATCGAACTCAGACTGAATGAGCATCGGGTGTCCGTTCTTGTTGAGGGTTCATGAAGAGTGAGATGCGCATTCTGCAAAGGACAGGATGTAGACGGAAGTCTAACCGCAATGTCTCCGCAACGACGCAGGAAAAACCAAGGGCAGGCCCGATCGGCCTGCCCTTGCCGTGTTGCCTTTAGCGTTACTTGGCGGCGAGTTCGGCGAAGACGCCAGACTGCTCGGCGAGCGCGGCCGCCTTGTCGGTGTTTTCCCAGGTGAAGCCTTCGCCCTCGCGGCCAAAGTGGCCGTAAGCGGCGGTCGCCTTGAAGATGGGCCGACGCAGGTCGAGCGTCTCCATGATGCCCTTGGGGGTGAGGGAGAAGTTCTTGCGGACGAGGGTTTCGAGGAGGTCGTCGGCGACCTTGCCGGTGCCGAAGGTATCGACGAGAACGCTGACGGGTTCGGCGACTCCGATGGCGTAGGCTAGCTGGACCTCGACGCGGTCGGCGAGGCCGGCGGCGACGATGTTCTTGGCGACGTAGCGGGCCATGTAAGCGGCGGAGCGGTCGACCTTGGTGGCGTCCTTGCCGGAGAAGGCGCCGCCGCCATGACGGCCCATGCCGCCGTAGGTGTCGACGATGATCTTGCGGCCAGTAAGGCCGGTGTCGCCCATGGGGCCGCCGATGACGAAACGGCCGGTGGGGTTGATGTGGTACTTCGTGTCGCTATCGAGCAGGTGGGCGGGAATGACAGCCTGAATGACGTGCTCCAGGACCTCGGCGCGAAGCTGCTCATTGCCAACTTCTTCGGAGTGCTGGGTGGAGATGACGACGGCGTCCACACGGAACGGCCTGTGGCTGGCATCGTACTCGACCGTGACCTGCGATTTGCCGTCGGGGCGAAGGTAGGCCATCAGACCGGACTTGCGGACCTCGGCGAGCTTCTGCACGAGCTTGTGGGCAAGCGAGATGGGCGTGGGCATCAGCTCGGGCGTCTCGTTGGTGGCGTAGCCGAACATCATGCCCTGGTCGCCAGCGCCGCCGGTGTCGACGCCCATGGCGATGTCTGGCGACTGCTTGTTGATGGTCGAGATGACGGCGCAGGTGTTGGAGTCGAAGCCGTGGGTGGCGTCGTTATAACCGATCTTGGAGACGGTCTCGCGGACGAGGGTCTGGAAGTCGACATAGGCCTGGGTGGTGATCTCGCCGGCGATGACGACGAGGCCGGTGCAGGTGAGGGTCTCGCAGGCGACGCGGCTGTAGGGGTCCTGGGCGAGGCAGGCGTCGAGGATGGCGTCGGAGATCTGATCGGCGATCTTGTCGGGGTGACCTTCGGTCACGGACTCACTGGTGAAGAGAAAACGGTCACGCTTGGCCAAAACTGCTCCTTTGATACTGACGGAATCGAGGTACTTAATACTTCGGGAATCGAGGTGCTGTCGAAAGTCGCCTTCTGCTGAAGACGGCGAACGGAGGCGCGAGGCAGTACGCGAAAGGCGTATTGACGATGAGGCGGCCCGGACGCTCGTTAGAACATCTTTATTTTACATTCGGGCACGGTCTCAGGGATAGATGCGGATTGCAATGCGTTACGAGCAGCCGACAGGCTGGGTGTAATTCTCGACCCTCAAACCCGGGATGCGGCGGAATTGACGGGTGTTTTTTGCCGCCTGCGTGAGGGAAAGAGTCCGGGCATGCGCGGCGATGTAGAGATGATTCGCGCATATCATATTCCCGCCGCTTGTGAGTGCCGCCCGAATCTGGCCGTGATGAGGAGCCGCTTCTCCACCGCCTATGGGTTCGGTATGGGCGTGGGGTCATGAGGTCCCAGTGTAAGAGACGCCCCCGGCTGACCGTGCTGGGGCAGCTTGGGCTCGATGACGCGCTTCCAGACGAAGACCCCTAGCAGAAGCAGGAGAAGAGACATCCCCAGGACGCCGATCCACTTCAGGCGAGTATTCGAGCCGCGTGCGCCGAGGCGATTGTTGCGGACATTTTCCGCGAAGTCCGTCCAATCGGCATCTTCAGGTCCGGCGAGCCCGCTGGCGCGATAGCTGGATTCGAAACGCGCAAGCCAGACGGGTTCGTCCAGTCCGAGCGCGCGGAGATAGCTGCGGACGAAGCCCTTGCGGAAGATTCCGCCGGGGAGACCGGCGAAGTTTCCCTCCTCGACGGCCCGTAGATGGCGAATGGAGAGCTTTGTCTGGACGTGAAGGGTCTCGAGCGACACACCGCGGTGCTCGCGCTCCAGCCGCAACTCGTCCCCGAATTGAACCATGCTTTCCGCTGTACGGCACCTGTCGGGCGCAATAACGACGTGATGCGCCCAGTATATCCTGACCGAGGGGAGTGCATGGGCGGCTCCCCGAACAGCCAAGGCTTAAAGTAACGGCCAGTAACGCCGCAACGCGAACGCAAGTTTCGCGTGTGCTGCACCGGTCGGTACCGCGAGTTCCCGGTTCGGGATTCGGGAGGGAATGTCGCGTAAAGGACGACACGCTCTCTGGCGGCGCGGACCAGTGTTGTATCGTCGGATATGGGGTTCAGAACCTCAGACAGGATTGCATGCGTATTCCCTTTCCAACCCGGATTCCGCTGTGGTACAGCTGCGGGTTTGCCGTCCTTCTCTTCCTGGTTGAAGTGCTGGAGGGAACGCCGCCGGAGTTCAGCATCTGCGCCGTGGCCTTCATCCTGCTGGCGACGATAGCGTTCAACGTGGCAGGCGGGTTTTCGCGGCCGTCGGGGTCGTACATCTTCTTCTACGCGGTGCTTGCGGTGATCCTGGGACTGACCTGCAAGGCCTACCTGGGAGAGCGCGCGGACTCCAACCTGGAGTCGCCGCAGTTAACCATTCTGGTTTACGTGGGCGGGATCTCCGGGATGCTAGCCGCGGCGCTGCTTTGCCGGCTGCTGGCACCGCGCAAGGGATTGCTGGAAGCGATGGCGTCGCGCATCGACATGGATGCGGCGAGCATCGGCTGCATCATCGTGGGCGTCGCCATCTCTGCCGCCGCCATCGTGACCATGGACATCTCGGGGACGGCGGAAGAACGCCTTGCGAACAACTCCGGCACAGTAATCAGCGCGCTGAACCAGGTGAACGACTTTGTTCCGCTGGGCCTGATCCTGGGCGTGACCTACACCATCAAGAGCAGCGGCGGACGGCGCTTTCTGAACAGCTACGTGGCCGGCGCGGCCATTGCGTCGATTGTTCTCTACGGCTTGATCAATACGTCGAAGCAGGGCTTCTTTGAACCCATCGCCTGCGTCATGATCGCGGCGGCTGCGCTGCGGTTCAAGTTTTCCACCGGACAGGTAGCGGCGTTCGCGATCGCCATGGCCTTCAGCTTTTACTATCTGCTTCCCTTCATTGCGGTCGGCAAGGGAGAGGTTGTTTCCAATACGTTCATGGGGCGGGTAGAGAACACGTACACCATGCTGACCGATCTGAGCGGTGCCCGCGAGCGGCAGCACGAGGCCGCCATCAACTACGACGAGGTGAACGACTACGCAGTCCATTACTTCAACGCGCCGGAGGGCATCTTCGACCGGCTGCAGATGATCTCGATCGACGACGCGCTGAACACCATCACAAATCAAGGCCAGGTCTTCGGATACTCCCCCCTGCTCTTTGACGTCTACAACCTGGTGCCGCACTTCATCTGGCCGGACAAACCGAATGTCGCGCTGGGCAACATTTACTCGCACGAGATCGGCCTGGCGCATTACTCCACGGCCGGAGAGGATGACAATACCACCGGAATCTCCTTCAGCCCGACCGCGGACGCGTTTCACATGGGTCAATGGACGGGAGTGTTGCTGGTTGCGCCGGGACTGTGGCTCCTGTGTTTCCTCGCGATGGATACCGTATGCGGAGACACGAGGAGGTCGCCGGGGGGTCTGCTGATGGTGGCGCTGTGCTCGCATATCGCCCCCGAGGGACTGCTGACCGGGGCTTTCTACCTGATGACCATCGGACCCCTTACGGTGTGCTTCGTCTCCCTGCTCGCGGCGTACGTGCTGCCCGTGATCGGCAACGTCCTGAAGAAGCCGACAGCGAGAAGCGCCGGAGAACAGAGCGGCGCCTCCGCGATCGTCGGCACCCCGAAGCTGCAGTCGGGGCGAGTGAACTGAACGCGAGGGAACGGAGAGCAGCGGCTACACCCACAACAGCATCAGCAGGCGGGACATCGGAGAGACGGGACATTGGAGTTAGGGGGATTTACACTGAGGAGACATGAATAAGCTGGTTGTCGGCAATCTCGTCCATCGTCCCCTGCGGTCTGTCATCAGTGTGTTTGCGGTTGCGATCGAAGTGATTATGATCCTCTCGATCACGGCCATCCTGATGGGCAAGCTGAACGGCTTCAAGGACCGAACGAACGGCATCGGGATGGATATGATCGTTCGCCCGAGCACGACGAACAACTTCGTCGGCATGAGTCCGGCGGGCGCATCGATCAAGGTGGCCGGTGTTCTGGCGCAGGTGCCGCACGTCGCGGTCGCGGCACCGGTGAACATCCAGATCACAAGTTCGCTCGACAACATCTATGGCATCGACTTCAAGTCCTTCAACGGGCTGCTGCCGTTCACTTTTCTTTCGGGTGGCCCGTTCCAGGGACCATACGACATCATCGTGGACGAGTACGCCGGCGAGGGCAAGAAGGTCGGCGACACGCTACAGATTCTGAACCACCCCTTCCGCATCTGCGGCATCGTCGAACACGGCAAGGGCGGCCGCAAGTTCGTTCCCATTGAGACCATGGGCCAGCTCACCGGGACTGAAGGCAAGGCGACGGCATTCTATTTGCGTACCGAAGATTCGCCGAAATACGAAGACGACGTCAAGAAGGCGATTCTCGCCATCCCCGGCATGGAGACGTACACCGTACTCAAGACCGTGGAATACCTGGACATGGTGACGCCCGCCCGGCTTCCGGGCTTCAACATCGGGCTTGAGGTGGTGATCGGAATCGCCGTCGTCATCGGCTTCATGGTGATCTTCCAGTCGATGTACACGGCCGTGATGGAGCGGACGCGGGAGATCGGGATTCTGAAGTCGATGGGCGCGTCGCGGACTTATATTGTCTCCATTGTGCTGCGGGAGACGGGACTGCTGGCGGCAGCGGGCATCGTGCTGGGGATCGCGGCGAGTTTTGCACTGAGTGCGATTCTGCAAAATAGATTTCCTACGCTCGACTTCGTGATCAACTTGCCGTATGTTTGGAAATCAGTGGTGATCGCGTTTGCCGGGGCGGTGCTTGGGGCGTTCTATCCGGCGCTGAAGGCGGCCCGGAAAGACCCGATCGACGCGCTGGCATACGAGTAGATCTCCCCGCATCAACCGGGCCCGCTAAACTCAAGAAACCCAGAGAAGAGACCATTACGCCTCGCGAGAGGCACCCAGTCCGCACCACAAGCTGATTCCCTCCTGTTCCACGTTCCATCATGAGCTCCGCTTCCCTGGAAGGTGCCCGTACCATGAGCAAATCCTATGCTGTCGCTCTGCCGCTGCTATCGCTCTGGCTGATTGCGTGGATCGTGTTCTCGTGGGGCGCGGTGCAGGATGATGCGTTCATCCACCTGCGCTATGCCGAAAACCTGGCTCTTCACCACTTCATCACCTACGACGGCGTCCACCCGAACTATGGGGCATCAAGCCTGCTGTATGTCTCGCTGCTGGCGGCTCTGCGGGGGTTTACGTCCTCGCCGGATCTGCCGCGTGCGTTCTCAAGCGCGATGCACCTGCTGATCTTCGCTGGTTTGGCGATTGCTTTCGCTATATCCCTGCCCGCCGGAGCGCGGCTGGCGCGGGGCGCGGCACTGCTCCTGCTCACTCTGTTGTGCGTGCCTTCGGCGGTGCGCTGGCTGGACGATGGCATGGAGACCAGCGCCGGGGCGGCGCTGGTGTGCCTGCTCGTATGGCTGATCCACAGTCAGATGAGTAAGCCGCGAGTCTCGCCACGGAGCTATGCCGTGCTGGCGGGTCTGTCCTTTCTGGCGGTACTGCTGCGGATCGAACTCTTGCTGCTTTGCGCGGTCGGGACGGCGGCGCTTATGCTTGGTCGGTTGGCCCAGGAACGCAATGGTGCCGCACTTGGCGAATCCGGCCTCAATCGGTTGGGGGCTGCGTTCGCGGAACGAAGCCCCCTGCTTCTGGGTGCGGGCGCCGCAGTCCTGGCGATCTATTCCACGATGCACGTCGTGCTGCCGGACACAGCGCTGGCTAAGTCGCACGGAATCGGTGCTTGGTTCCACCCGCTGCACGACACCGCCATCACCCTGGGCGGCGCGTTCGCTTTCGGCATGGGGATGCTGTTTTTCTGGCTGCTGACGCTCCTGCTGACTTTGCGATCCAAGAAGGGATGGCCGTCGTCGTCCACGATTCTTGCGAACAGCCTGTTCCCTATCCTGTTGACGCTCTCGTCGCTGCGCGGTCAGGAGATTCAGGGCGCCCGGTACTTCTTGTGGACGTTTCTTGCTTCGAGTCTGTGGAACATCCTCGAGCTGGCAAGAAACGGCGAGGACAGGACGATGAGCGGCGTCGGGACTATCAGAGGGCGGCAGCTCAGCTTCGCGCTCCTCTACGGGTTTGCCGGATTGCTGCTGCTGGAGCTACCCATCGAGACAATCGCAATGCGTCGGGTCTTCCTGCACCGCCGCGAGACGCTGGTGGCCTTCGAGACACAGCATCTGGACGTTCTGAAGGGTCGGCAGGGGATCGCCTCGGACATCGGCTACATCGGGTACTTCACCAAGGCAAACCTGTGCGACCTGGCGGGGCTGGTCAATGGCCGGGCGGCGGCGCGGCTGAGCAGCCAGCAGCGGATGCAAGCGTGCGCCGCAACAAATCCGGACTTTCTCTTCGCCAGCACAGGCCAACTGAGCCCGATGACCGCTGTGATGGACCTGTCGGGTTGGCAGATCTGCGGGCGCTACGACCTGACCAACGTACGCTCGCCGGATAGTCACTACCTGGTGGTGCGACCCTCGCTGGCCGAGGAGGTCTGCGCGGCGACGGGCGCGGTGCCTCGGCCTCTGCGCGAGAACGAAGAACTCCGCCAGGCGATGCATCCTGTGCTGGGCGGAACACGGGACTCTAAATTCGGATCCTGACCGTGGTGCCTTCACAAGCTCGCGGCACTCCCGCATGACCTGCGCTCCCGCCCCGTTCGCGGCGTTGGGAGCGCATTCTGGGGAGATAGGGGAGATCCTCTGAGCCACCGTGCGCGGTCTGGACGCAATCCAGTCCTTTCCCGAAACGGAACAGGGGCGAAGGAAATCCGAAGATATCCCCTGTCATCTGCGACGCATGCTCCCCAGAATGGGAGCTATGAACGCGCAAAGATCAGGAGTCGAAGGATCGGGTGCCAGGCTGTGGAGCCTTTGCGGACAGAGGATGATGGCTGCGGTTCTCTGCGGCGGCTGGGCAGCAGTCGCTGTGACACAGGCAAGGTTTCCCGTTGTGCAGCGGTCCACCCCGCCGACGACGGCCGACGAGGTGATTGAGCGGATGTCGGCGACGGCGGGCGTCATCTTCGCCGGGCGGGTGATCGCGGTGCGTCTGCCGGCGGGAATCGATGGCTCCGCGCAGAATGCCAGCGCGGGCGTGGTCGAGGTCGACTTCCGCGTCGATCTGGCTCTGCGCGGCGCAATGTCTGGTTCGTTATACACCCTGCGCGAGTGGGCCGGCCTTTGGTCGGCTCACTCCGAACGCTACCGCGTAGGGCGGCGGTTGTTGCTGTTTCTGCACAGTCCAGACGCCTGGGGGCTGAGTTCACCCGTCGCGGGTATGGAAGGCCTGATTCCGCTTCGTGGCGGAGGCGTCGCTCCCGGTCCGGCCGACGCTGGGACAGGAGGTCCGGCACAAACAGAGTGGCTGGTTGACTTGCGGTGGGTGCAGACACGGGCACTCCGCCGCCAGACAGCGGCGCAGCGAACCCTCTGCCCACAGCCGGTGGGACCTTGCGACCAGAGCCGCCGCGGGCGAGATGATGAGACGCCGCGGTCAGCGGTGAGCCGGATGCCCGGTCAGTCCACAGGCTCCCTGGGGGAGCAAGAGATGGTTCAGGAGTCTGCGGGCTCTGCTGCACCTGATGCCGCACCGACGATCGAGACCCAGCCGCTCTCGCAGGTACTCGCCCTGTGTGCAGCCGCGATGAGGGAGCCTGGTGATCCCTTACGCTAGCTTCAGCGGCCGTGGCCACCGGCAGCGCTACCGCGCCGCGTTGCCCTACGCTGTTCCGGCGGCGCTCCTCGCGGCGTTGCTGCTCGTTCTTGGCTGCGGCGCAGCGCGAGCGGCCGGGCCACGCTGGGTTACGGGAGGCCCGTACTTCACAACGAATGCACAGCCTGTCGTCTGGTACACCGGAACACCGCAGTATTTCACCGATCCCGGAGACCTCAGCGCATCGGTCGACCACGCGGCGGCGGATCAGCTCGTCGCGGCTGCAGCGGGGGTCTGGAATGTGGCCACATCGAGCCTCGTGCTGGGCAAGGGCGGCGAACTCGCCGAGCATGTGTCAAGCGCCAACGTCTATCTCGGCGCAAACGGGCCGGTATTTCCGGCCGATGTATCGAGCGCCAACTACGCCGCAATTCAGATCGCCGTGATCTATGACAGCGACGGCTCGGTGACCGAGCTGTTGCTGGGACAGGGTGCCAGCGATCCCGAGGAGTGCGCCCAGAACGGTGTGATCGAGAGCGTTGACGCGATCACAACCGCAGGGACGATCCAACACGCGCTGCTGATCCTGAACGGCCGATGCACCGGCCCCGATGGGGAGCAGCAGCTCCAGTTGCAGTACCAGTTGATGCGCGCGTTCGGCCGGGTGCTGGGGCTGGGATGGTCGCAGACCAACGACAATGTCTTTACCGGCAACCCGCAGCCGACCTCGGAGGAGATCAACAAGTGGCCGATTATGCATCCAATCGACATCGTCTGCGGGCCCTACACATACCAATGCCTGCCAAACCCATTTACGCTGCGCCCGGACGACATCGCCTCCATCAGCCAGCTCTACCCGATCGCGCAGGGGGCTGCACCGGCAGGCAAGGTCGCCACGCTTTCAAACGCCAGCGCGATCACTGGGCGGCTGCTCTTCGCCGACGGGCAGGGCATGCAGGGCGTCAATCTCATCCTGCGACGGCACTTTCCCGCCTCCACCTTCCAGGACATCGGTC
>Ga0209208_10011273_pt1 | contig 11456 bp, 5 predicted proteins | sample S1TSphfallax_3_FD_187694 | JGI IMG/M metagenome (GOLD analysis project Ga0209208, IMG submission 187694) | Host-associated microbial communities from peat moss isolated from Minnesota, USA - S1T2_Fd - Sphagnum fallax MG (SPAdes) (version 2) | ecosystem: Host-associated > Plants > Peat moss >...
CATGTCAACTGCATGTATGGACACATCAGTTTACAACATCATCTTTTCATGTTTATGTCAGAGAGAGAGATACCTAAATTGATATCTAAATGTTGTTTGAGGCATTGTTGGGTTGGGGAGAAAAATCATGGGAGTAGCCTACATTAGCCTCACCATGAATTGGGTACCACAACAACTCAACTCAACTCTCCTCCTTTCTTTTCAATCCAAAATTGATCTTTAGAAGGGGAATCATGTTCTGTAGAATAATAATATCAAAACCACATTAAAAGAACTATCTATAGCATGGCAACAAACAATAAATCTTATGTTGAAATATCATCACAAGAGGTGGAGCCAAGTTCAACATTCCAAGAGTCAAATAAATAGTGTACACTTTTCCCCTTTATGTGTGACTTCTTTTAAAAGAAAGATAGTAGCAACCCCCCCTTATGTTTTCTCAAATTTTGTCTACTTTGAAGAAGATGACAACCCCAGCCTTTTTTTTAACATCAACTAGTGTAGCCTGTGCCAAGTGTGAACTGGTTACCCAACTAATTTTTCCTTTCAAAAGCATTTTTTTTGGGTGATTTAATTGAACTTCCAATGGCAAAAATTACTCAAAATTCATCATCTGTGGGCTCCTTAGGTCTAAATCTGTGCCTGTGAATTTCCAATTCACCTTTCATTAAATCCTACTTACTCACTGAGCAGCACTTTCCAACAATACCAAGAGCAGGTGAAATTTGCCAGATTTCAATATTTTCTTTTCAGTGTGTAGCCAAAAATATAGAAACATGATTAAAAGATATGTGTGCTTCATATTCAGTTTATATAGCCAGATTTGGCTAAATCTTCGTAGGGATGATTGCCATTGTTTTGTTTTTCTTCGGGTCTTGTTGCATGTACACACATTGCACATTCTTGTAAGCTAGAAGAATCCGTGCAACGTGTAATTATGTGAGTATAAAGTTTTATAACAAATTAAAACAGGTGTCTATGTAAAGTATAGAGTTGAACAACTAATTAATATTTAATTATAAAATTTATTAGCTTTTTTTTTAAAGTCAACTTTCTTACAAAAATATCCTGGCCCTGTTTTCAAAAAAAACAAAATCATGGCAATTATGGTTTGAGTTCTGGTGCCCATTCCAACAAGGGGTGTGTCACATTGTGGCCTTGTCATTTACATTAAAAAATATCTTGAGGCAAAAAAGAATAATATTATGGGAACTCAAATATATTTCACCAGGCCAAAACATAATCTTCCAAAAATATCCTCTAAAAGAAACCAAAATCTTTCAAGACATTATTATAACTCTACAACAAATCTCAAGTTTTGACACAAGCCAAAATATCATCATCTTTCAAAAAATCCTCATATAAAAATATGTATCCAAATCCTCATATCCAAATTCTTGTAATAATAACTAATAACATACTTAACTTCTTTGAAGAGAAAAGCTGCTTCTACTAGAGAACCCATTGTCGTCTGCTATTGCTGCCTGACAACAGCACACGGCACAGAATCATGGGTCAAACAGGCTACAGCCCAGCTAGTTGAGCTCCAGACTCCAGACACAGAGAGAGAGAAAGAGAGAGAGAGAGAGAGAGAGAGGTTCTAGTTGCAGCTTTCAAGAAGTATGGGGTTGCATTAATCCACAACCAGTAGCTACGGTACGAATCTACATTGGCCCATATACATTGACCATGTTAACTAACAGCAGCTGTGGGTGTTACCAGTGTCACAAAACAAATAGCAGTTTGGTGTCACCAGTTGAGATCCAGACTCAACACAGAGAGACAGAGAGAGAGAGGAGAGAGACAGAGAGAGAGAGAGGTTCTAGGTGCCAGCGTTCAAGAAGAATGGGTTAGTATTATTAATCCAGACTAGTAGCTGCATCTACATTGGCTAGGTTAACAACAAGCTTTTGGTGTTACCATGTCACACAACAAATAGCAGTTTTGGTGACACCAGTGACACCATACTCTTTCGTGGATGGGTTCAAAGGGCCAGAGTGAACCAGTAGTCACCACCAGTGCAACATAACTGGTTGTCAGAAGGCATGGCAGCACACCAGTGGATGGCCACCCAGCACTCAAGTTATAATTCATAATCTAACTTGTATGTGCAAGAGACACCTTGACATGCCTATAGTGAACTAGCTAGCACCCACCAGTGCACCATGAAGGATGAATGGTAAGTAGTCAGCAAACAGTTTTTCTGTTGGGTTCCAGTTGCCTAGCTAACTTAGCTAACCTAGCTAACCATGGTGGTTAGCTCAGTGCTTTCTTTTTACTACCTACTTACTAACAACCCACAAACAGTTTGTTAGTAGGTAGGTAGTAAAAACAGCCCTTTACCCATCTATTAACCAGTCTACTTAACTACTAACAACTCACGAACAGGATGTTAGTAGGTAGGTAGTCAAAACAGCCCCTGCCCTTACCTATGTATAAACCATCTACTTACCAAAATAGTTACCTATTTTCCTACCTATCTACCTATATATGAGACCTATTTCCTACAGAAGTGGTTACCACGGTGAAACCAAATATAAACTCAGTTGAGGTTCATCCATAACTGAGTAATAAATGGGCATCCAATGGATGGTGTGCTGGTGGGTGTTGGTTCAGTGTGGCCCAGCTTGACAAGTGATTGGTTCCACTGCCATAACTTGTCACTGCAGACTCGTTATGTCTGGTAACCGGCTCAAGACCACAGGCAGGTTATCACACATTATCTGAATGCTCCTCCTGTGGTTCAAGTATATGTGATAACCCATACATAGCCTCTTGTAGGTTACCTAGTCCATAAGGGACAGATGGTACATGGTCAGGAAACAGTTTTCCGTTGCGTTTCAATTCACTATTTAACTAACCATGGTGGTTATCTCGGTTGCTTTTTCTATTACTTACCATACTCATGTATAGCCCTATAAACCATTTATTTGTTGGTTATTCACCTATGTCTTACCTATGTGCAATGAAGTTTAACTAAATGTTAAGGGTTGAAAGTAAGAAAACAAGCAACGCATATGCAATGACAACAAATTAACAATTAAAAAGCTTGATATTGATAACTTGTAACATTTATAACATAAACAAGTATGGATCTCCAGAACAAAAAGTTTGCATTTATGCAAATCCTTCATCAAGTAGTACCCTTGTTTCTTTCATTCCATTATGACTTGCAAAGAGTTTTTTTGAAAATATTTGAAAATATCTTTGGTTAGGAAAGAAATAATCATTTCCTCTACTCAAGGCTCACAAAAAAATTTCTTTTAAAATATTTTTTCTTTCAAGTATTTGAAAACATCTTTGAGTAGAAATGAAATAATCATGTCTAAAGAAAAAAAAATTCATAATTCCAAGCCCTACAACAAATCATAAGCATCTATTAAATAAATCTTGATGATTTGCATTCATCAATTCTTGTTTTTTGTTGGGTTCCAATTGCCTAGTTAACCATAAAAATTATGATGTTTATGGTTTGGATTCATCAATTCTATTGGTTAATGACATTCACACATTGGTCAATGTTGTCATTGTCGACCTCATTCGAACAAACTTGGTATCACAAATGGATTTTTTTTTGGGGGGTGATAGTGACTATGATGATTCAAGTGAAGGAAAAACTTTATTGCGACTATTATCTAATGGACATATTTCTTTCTCTTGTCATAGAAGTTTTTTGATGTCTTCATTAGTAGTTTGACAACTTTTTTCATCAATGTGTTAACATGACATGAACAACAAAAAGCATTGAAAGCCCTCTTTTATCGATGTTACATTCTTTTTATAAACAAAGAATGTCAATGGATTTACAATAAACATAAGCCACCTCCATCTTAACCTCCATCTTAAGACAAATTGTTATTGCAAAAGAGGGTTTTTCTAAGCTTGGAGTTTTATTAAGCTTACCTCCTTTTTTTTTCTGTTGATATGGTTCATGCGACTAATGGAAGTTTTGATACTTAATGGTTCCCTTACCTCCATGTGGCACAACCCTTTTGGGCTCTTTGTTTGCTTGGATTCTGGTCCTTGTTGTTTGTTTATGTTTCTCTCCCTTTCTTGGGTGCTTTCTTTTTATGAAGTTTGGAAAGGTTTCATCATTAAATACCTTCACAAACAACATTATTATATTTTTCGCAATCTTTAACTAGACCATGTGCATGGATCAAGTTAAGTTTTTGAAAGGCATCAAAAAGAGAATAAAGTTCATGGTCAAGATTGATGGATGGTTTTAACAAACAAACTCTAACCACATCAAAATTAGGTGAGGATTTGTTTAAATTAGATTATATGATTATTGATAGTCTCATCATGATGTATTTCATGTAAATATCATTAAGATCTTGATTTTTTATTTTCGACCTTATCATTTATCCAAGTCATTAATTTTGATGAAAATGGGCATAAATTTTTTGTAACACATAAATGTTTAACACTTATTAATGTATATGTTGTAGGAATTAAATTTTTGGTATCATATGTGTATTTTCAATATTTATTAAAATAACATTTTAAAAAATTTAATCACACATTATACACAAGACCTACTCATTATGGAGTGGATTATCAAGGTGAAACCAAATGTTAACTCAATTGTGAATGAACCAATATATTGTCAATTGAGGCCACCTTGTTAGTTACAACCTATCCTGGAACCTCTTAATTCCTACTCCCACCTTCACCTAGGTAACTAGGTGTGAAATTAGGTAAGTATCATAAGAAAGTTGATAGCAAATGTACATCCATTACAAATGGTGGTTACTAGTGTTGAGTGGTTCTTAGGTTCTAGGAGGAACCTTCACTTCCAAGTCCTAAGATTTTCAAGGAACTAGTTCCAATTCAATTGTAGGTCTTTGTTTTTACCAAAAAGGGACTTGATTTTGTTTTCAATTTCTTATTTAAGGGATGATTATGATTCTTTTTTTTTTGAAATTTTCAAATTAAGTTGATTTTGATTCCCAATTCCATAACCTCCAATTCCAATATACAAAACACCAAAAAAATTCATGCAAAAAATCTGGATTTTTAAATTTTATTATAAAAGTGAAAATGCCAAACTATTACAAACTAACCAATTTTTACACTCTAAACTACACTCTAAAACATCAAAAACAGCAACATGAAAAGTGAAGACCTAAACTTTTATTCTTGGAAAGATTTCCAACTTTTATCCATTGTCCTCCCTATGAAGACCTTCGGTAAAAACCCCAAGGTTTATAAATTATTTATTAACATTAAAACTATCCCATGCTTGAACTAAAATTGGGTCTATTACTTCAAATCTAACAAATTTTGAGCTCAATATGACAACTAAAAGGCCTCACTCAAAAAAGTGAAAGTACCAAGTACCAATGTGGGTGCTAGTTCACCTTGGCCTTTTGGCAAGAGGCTAATTTTGGCAAGGTCCTGTTTTGGATGGATGCTAGACCACTTACCTCACAAAAGTGGAAAAAAAAAACCGTGTTTTGGATATGGAAAAAAAATAGCCAATAACATACTCTAAAGTAATAACAAAATGTGCACATATTTATTTCAAACACCATGATAGTTCAATAATTGAGTATTTTCATCTCTTTGGAAGATGTGTAGGGTTTGAACCTCACAATGCCCTCCTCACTTAGACCCATAACCAGATTTTTTTCAAAATTCCGATCCAATTTGGGTTCTCAAATCAATTTTGAGCCTAACCCAAGGTCCAATTTGGGTTACCTTCTAGTTTGATTGCTTGGAACGGGACTAGAATTGCCCCCAACTAACATAGGCACCCACCCAACACTAGTGGTTACTTTGTACAAGCCTGAGTAAGACAATTGGTGGCTATTAATGATATAGTGTGATTTAAATTGATTAGTTTGGGGGTGCCTTCCAAGTTCAGATTTTTTTGCCTTTTGCCATAAGCCTCTTTGAATGGCCCATAAAAAAAAAATCTGAAACTTTGGAGACTCCCTAATCTAGGTACTCATTTGAAACATAAAAACAAATAAGTCCCAATATTGCCCGATCTATATAGGCTCCAAGGGGACAATGTTGGGCGAAGCATATCAAACAAATTGTGTTGTTACCATGAACATGTTGAGGAACACATTAGAACTTGGGGAACCAAGGAATTGGATGGGCATCCATTGTGAACTTGATGGGAACACATTGGAAACAACAAGAATGCAAAAAATCCTACCCCCCTTTCTCCCCAAAAGAAAAAAATTGGGTCTATTATGCACATGCTATGACTTTTCATTGGCTGAACAAAATTTCTATTCTGAGTTTTGTGCATCACATATTTTGGCCTAGTTAATGGCAAGAGCATTAATTTTTGGGGACATAAGTAGGTAGATGCATGTGGATGGTTAGTATGGGTGATGTTTCTCGGGTTAATTATCATCATTTTGTGAATCATTTTTTAAGAAAGACATGTTTTCCATTGTAAAATGTGTTTTCCAAGCAAAAATTCACCATTTTAACAAATTCTTTTAACAATTTTTTTAAAAAAAACACAAGCAATGTGCTATAACTATAGTGTGTGGAGGAGGTTGCAAGAAATGTTGTTTGGTTTTTTATTTTGAAATGAACCTTTGGGTTCAACTTTTGATGTTCTTTTTAATTTGAGAAAACCTTGAATCCAGTTGTCAAAAAAATTATTTTCGGATTTATAAAAATTCTAATTCTAGAAACTTCCCAATATGATTTATATATACAATTCCATAGGATTTATAACCAAGCTTAGTTCCATCTACATTGCACCTTGTAACTAAAATTAAAATTATGTATTACTACTTTTGTTAGACTAATACACAATGCACAAGATAAAAGATGTTATTGATTGTTATGTGCAATCAATTAAAATAATAACTTGCCTCAACACAAGGCTTGATTTATGTTCTTTAAAGGTTGAAAGACATGTTACAATGATTCCCAACAATGAACCAATAGAAAGGAAATGGTGATTTTTTTCCCAACTAAAAGTGAAATGATAACAATTGTCATAAGTGAAAGCAATCCTTAGGCTAATTATTGGCAAAATTAGCTTAACCATGCATAAATATGAAGCAACAAACCACTCAAGGTCCAAGGGCCCCTTCATTGGTGGGAGGAGGCGGCCCTACAATCACCAAAAAATGAAGATGAAAATGAAACCTAAAACAAAAGTAAAAAATGGTTTTAATGAGTAGCTAAAAACATAGAGGGATAATTAAAGATGTGTGAGCTTCATATACAATTTATAGCCAAAGTTGGTTTAAATCTTCCTATGTATGGTGACCACTTTTCTACACCTTCCTATGGATGGTCGCCACTTTTGTTGAATCTAAACATTCCTAAAAACAATTGTAGTCCAAACTATGAAAACTACCCCCAACAATAATCAACTTGTAAAAGGTCAAATTTGGCAAACACCCTCTCACAAACCTTATAAGAGTAATGACTAAATTTGTTCATTTTGCATGTTTGTTGTCCCATGCATCCCTTGAATATGGGTTGTTACCTCATATGTTTTAAACAACCTAAAATCATAAAAAGTTTGAGACAAAACTATCCATGTTGGAGGGTTTGTTATGCAAGACTATAAATATCCTAGTGAAGACTTAGAGAAAATAAATATTTGTAGAATTTGTGGATTGAACATATGTAACATATGTGTTTTGAACATGATGATATGGTTAAATGGTCTTTTTAATAATCCCTTCTAGATTCAACAATCAAGTAGATAAGAACGGGTGAAATTCAATGCAGTGAAATTTTTGATAGTTTTCAAGTTTTGAATCCAAAAATGATGATTTCTGTATTTGAGTTTACTTTTTGTTTCACGTCTATCATGCATCTCACAAAAACCAATCCACATTTTCCAATGAAAGAATGAAAACATTTAGAATTGTTGTAATCTATTTTCCCAATTCCAAAGTTCATAAATAATGTCATTGTGAATAGTTATCAAGGTTGCTACTTTCAATTCCAAAATTTGCAATTTCCATTGAGCAACCCCAATAAAAATTGATATTTTCTTTTACATCCATATCCACATGTAATTAGAAACTGAAATTTTCAAATGAAAAACAAAGAATTATGATCAAATAAAGGTTCAAAGACTATTGGCTTGAAAACATATATATGCCAAAAAAAATCATTTGAAAACAAAAGAGTGCAACCAAATGCAAATTTACATTTACGAGCCAAAAACTATGTCAAATAAATGATGAAAACTATGAACTTTTTTACATATGTTTTATCTTAACATTTTAAAGTTATGTTAATCATTCCAAGTTTTGTTAAATGACTAATATGAATGTTGAGGAATTCAAATTAAAAATTCATTAAATAAAATTTTAGGTTTTGGTTTTAGTAAAGGATGTTTGAACTTGAACAATATAATGTTAGATGTGGTTAATTTTGCAAAAGACTATGTAAAGGACTCTTTTGATATAAAAAATTTGATGGTAAAAAAATTTAAATGATAGTAACCTATTATCCACATTCAAAAAATATTCACAATTTAAAAGATATGGAATTTGAAATTTTTAGAACTTTTAAATATATATATATATTTATTTATTTATTTTTAATTTTATTATTTTTTAATTATTTTTTAATTTTCTAAAATCCTTTACCACATGTAAATGGGGTGTAACATGCATGACATACAAAACAAAATTGTAGCTTATCGTACAAAAAGTTCAAAAACCTAAATTAGTTAGCATATTTTGGTATGATTCAAAATTATGATAAATTTTCAATATGAAATGCAAAACTTGGCAAAATCTACACAGTTTGAAATTTTCATATTTATTTGACAATGATTAACAATAAACATGTGATTTATTAAGGTAAATATATGTAATTTTAATAACAAATTGCAAAAAAAATCATTCAAAAATTCTTTCATATGAAAAAATGACAAAGGACTAAAAAATATTCACAATTTGTTTATAGAATAATCTTACTTGCTCCTATCTATGTATTTGTACCCAACTTTAAAATCCTTGGAGAAGACTAAATGATGACCAAAGGGAAAATGACAAATTTATTTGATAAAGAAGAACCTCCAAATTGATCCAAAAAAATACCTTTCATGGATATTATATATGAACATACCTTTTATAATAAGTTGACCATAAAGTTTGATCAATTTGGATGTTCTACTTTATACATAAATTGGATATGGACAAATGATGTACAATAGTTCATGACCACACTAGGACTCTACCATGATACTTGTATGGTATTTTGTTAAACAATATTTCACATATTAGAATTGAAAATTATAGTTTTGGGATATAGGTACAACTTTAGAGATCTTGTGAATTATTTAACATCAGTCATAAATATAGTAATAGGTAAGTAAATGGGGGAGATAAATAACCTACTTTGGTGGGTAATAAGTAGGTCGGTGACAAAAGATAAGTACTTACTTTTGGGTGCAATCATAGTAAGAATAGTTAAAAACACTTGTTGATTGCAATGAAACCCATACCTAAATTACTTTTAAAACAACCATTTATTGTTTATTTACTTATTTAATTTTTATTATTGTGTTATTTACTTATGAAGTTGGCATCTTATGAATTTGAAATCATTTCACTATGTTATTAGAGCTCTAAATTTCATACACAAAGCACTTGTTGACATAGTGTTTTTTAGCACCCATAAAATTCAACATATTTTTTATTATTCAAACTTTCATCATATGTTCACAAATCTTTAACATATTTTATAAAAATGGTCACATGTGTTGATCCTTTTAGGAGCACATGTATGGTATCCTTTGAAGTGCATGCACAAGGATGTTATTAATTTTAATGTCCTTAATGATTTTAATAATTCAAATTTTACACCTTTATATGGAGATTTTAATACAACCTGTGCATAGAAACTTGTTATGAAACAAAAAAAAATCAATGAAAGAAAGAAAGGCAACAAGGTGAACCTATAGTGCACGCAAACAAACTTTTCAAACAAAGAAACAAGACACATGAAACACAATGTATCAAAGCAAAGACAAACATGTCAAAAAATGTAAATGAAATTGAAAACAAAGTGGAAACCAAAAAGCAAACCTACATGTAGCAAAACAAGAAAAAGACAACAACATAAGGAAAAGGAACAAAGATAGTTTAACATGCAAGGTGTCAATTACAAAGCTAAGACCAAAACAAAACAAAATCTACAAAGAGGGTACAATGAGAGGTTGACAAAAGGGAGGGAAGAGATTGAGTGAGGAAGAAAACAAAAGAAGCACAACGAAATACTTGTTTGTTGTTGTCTCCATTCGTGAACCAAAAGAAACTCAAATGGTGGAAAGGTGGAGCTAAAGTCAATAGTACAGTAGCTTTATCATTTTAGAGTGAATGTTAACATGTTTGGTTCATGATATGTTAGTGTTAGTTAGCACCATGTGGCACAACATCAGCTAATGTTAGAACAACAAACTACCATTAATGATGCTAACACCAAGTGTGAAATAAAGTTTTTAAGTTACCCTCCAAACAGATAATGAAATTTCTCCATGTCCATCACATGTTAACTTTTAGGTTGACTAGATGTACTTGATTATGAATCAACACCACACATGAACTATTTTGGGGTCAAATTTGCAAGAATTCTGAAGTTCAAACTTGTCATCAGCACACTTGAAAGATCTTGATTTCAAATTGCAAAAGGTCTTATTATTATTTCAGACTTGTGAACACAGATGAGCGATCCTCAGTGTAGATCACAAGAGGTTCAAACTTCAAACACTTCTTTCAACCCACATAATCATTTTGGGACGTGCTTGTATTTGGGTCTGCTTCCAATTTGTTAAAGAGTTAGAAACTTGACATCATGACTCATGTCAGTGTATAGAGTTTCATAAGATGCACCATGAACTCCTTAGTTAGATGTGCTCTGTGGAATCCGCATACTTTTCTCATCCCCCCACTGGCAATAAATCATTCTCACACCTCAACTAACTTCTCTGTATCACCATCCTCAGTCCACAACCAATACTTCATCCTTGTTGCTATTCCAATAGCTAATCTTATTTGCACACTACAAGATGATACATACCAGGAATGCAATCCCTCCTTTTGAGTATTGTATTTCAAAGAGTATGATTTTAAATTGAAATCTAAAAACATGCCAAGTTTTACTCATAGATCAAGACAGATCTTTATTTTGCACTGATGACTCAATTTTCTCGCTTTCTTTCAAACAACTCGACAACGATTCAAATTAAACTCTCAAAAGTGCTACTGGTTTCATGACATAGAAAAGCTCAATGTGTTCAAAAATTGCAAAATGGAGGATCATCCTTGCAATATTGCTAGAGTTGTACAACCTTGCAAGACATGAAAGGTTCAAACCCATGTTGGTGGTCTCCCAAAAAATGGGGCTTCTAGCCCCCACTTGTGGACTTTCATTTGTACACAGCAGAACACACAGTTTGATGTTTCAACCAAAACCCATCTTCACAAAAATGGGGCTTCTGGTACCCA
>Ga0209208_10011275_pt1 | contig 11454 bp, 7 predicted proteins | sample S1TSphfallax_3_FD_187694 | JGI IMG/M metagenome (GOLD analysis project Ga0209208, IMG submission 187694) | Host-associated microbial communities from peat moss isolated from Minnesota, USA - S1T2_Fd - Sphagnum fallax MG (SPAdes) (version 2) | ecosystem: Host-associated > Plants > Peat moss >...
TAAGTTAGCACATGACTCGTACAATGTGGTAGTTTATCAAATGCTCCTCCTACTACCCCAATGGTGTTTCGCTTTGCCCCCTCTTGGCAAATCAACTAGGCATAAGGAAATGCATATTCAATTCAAATCTATATTATAATTCCGCTCAGTCCTTAATGGTACTTTTGAATGGTCCTCCACTCAGTAACTTTGTGGACAGGGGCCTGGGAGAATGGGAGTGGCTGGGGCCTGGGAATACCAAAATCCGCTCATGGTCCTCCAAAATGGGCCCTGTCCGTTGTCACACAACACAGCGACGTTTTTATCATTGAAACCCGTTTTACACAACACGGGCCCGTTTTGATATCGGGGTGCGATTTCACACAACACGGCCGAGTTCTGATCTCTAGGTCTTTTTTGATATGACATGGCCGGTTTGCACTTTGCACATCCGGGTCCGTTTCACACAATACGACGGGTTTTGACATTGGGATCCCATTTCACACGTCATGGCAGGGCAGGGGGGGCAGGGCACGGCAGGGGGCAGGGCAGGACAGGGGCCAAATAAAGAGTAAAAGATAAGAAAAAATAAAACTTATAAAACTTCAGAGTGGCCAAAGGTCACGGGCACCCACAGGGGACTTCACAGTGGCCTTCGGCCACGGGCACCCACTAGTTGTCAATAATATGTCAAAAAATTTGAGTAATTATAACATGTATGAAAAAGGTATGAGGAAGAGGAGGAAGAAGTGGAGAGATTGCACTCAAGGTTTTGAACTTTCCACATTAGTGCATAGGGTTGTGTGTGAAGGAAGTTGTAAATCACCCAAATTGTGCATGAGTGATGCAAAATAATTTGAAGCCTATTGTAATGAAGAAGAAAAGGAGCAATAGCAAGAAAACGAAGAACTAAGAAAAAATGGGTTTTTTATAAACTTCTTTGGTGTTGCAAGATTTGAATGAAATGAAGAATATAGGACTTAGGAGGAGATGGAGGATTTAAAGGAGGAAAAAATTGTGTATAAGCTGGTAGATTACATGCTTTAAGAAGTAGAAGATTATAAGTGTTTCCTAGAGCTTGAAAATCATCTGTCTTAGGTCATGGAAATTGCAATAAAAAAAAGAAAAAATGATGAATATGGTTCTTGATGAAGAAGTAGGATGATGATTGTTACATCTTAAGAAGGATATTGGTGATGTCTATTTTATGGAAGTTACAATTCTGAGGATATGTATGTATATAAACAAAGTTTATGTTGTTTTTTAAAAATAGAACAAAAATGCTATGAAATTTGAAAAAGTTAACTCACATGTGTAATTGGTGTTTGAAAGGAAAATGAAATTGGGTTCAAAGATGATGCAAGAAGATAGCAAGGAGGAGGAGACCATGCAATAGTAGCAAGAGCATCCCAAGAATAATTAAAACAACAAAACAATAGACTTGTATGTCTATGGTGGTGTAGCTTGGAACCAGATCATGTGAACTCTGAAATTTGAAATATGCCCATAATAAAGTTTATGCAAAAAAATATAACAATGGAGAGGAGGGAGGGGGAGGGCATGAGTGTCGGACTGATGTGAATGCAACTTTCCATGTACACAGATCAAAAAACAACAACAAAAAAGGGGGGGGCTAGCTCTTAGATCAAACAGAGTTGAACTGGTCCACAGCTTAGTTCAAGTTTTTCGTTGAGGATCCATCAACTAAAGGATTGTTAGTTGTTGCCAAACCGCCCCCTATGATCATAACAAGGGATTGGAAACAAAGAAATAATTTAGGAGAGACAGACTCAACTCAAGGGAGCAGAGACTACAAGAAGTTCCCTCATCATGAATAGCAGCAGTGATGAGCTGCCACAATCCCCACCGCACCCCCCCCCGCACTTGAGTTCATCAGCTTCCAAGGGTGGGCTCCTGTAGATCAGTACATAATAATCCACAACAAATTTGCCAAAATAAGCTGGACCACACTTAAAAGATTCAATCGATTATTAGCTCCATGAGGAACATTGGTTTAGAACATGCAATACAAACAAACAGGCCAGAATGTGACCAGACCTAAATTGGTTCCAGGACAGGGACACAGAAAATGGCTTGAAGAAATGGACAATACACAAGGTAAACCAGAATTTTCCTGTACAAAATCTAGCAACAAATAGGCTCTTGGAGAGTGCAACATATCCTTATCATGGCTTTTAGATCTTGAATGAATGTCAGCAAAAGCCAAGGAATTCATATGGTCACCACAACCTAAGATTATGCCATAGAAGCATTAGCTAAATGTGATGTGTGAAGAAACTCTGTCTGACAGAACCCTTCTCTTGATCTGAGTAACGAAGTTGAGGTATGAGAGACAAGCATCATAAATTCCAACCCTATATAATCCCCAAAGATGCATTCATACTGGTCATCTGATTGCAAAAGCTACATAACAATCACCTTCAAACTCCTTCATGATTTGAGTTCTGACCCTGAGCTTCTGTCCTGCCCTTCCTTGTCATGCAACCCAGTGTCATATGTGCCTTCACAGCCAAGTAAATGGCTGAAATGCACTAAGATCCCCAGAATAGAGTCAAGACTTGTCTATATTTTGATGTTTGTTTGAGACGGTAACTTCTTGGGTAAAGATTCTGGCAAGCTCCTCATGAGCAACAACTTGACTTTTGAGTAAGGCCAGTGTTTGCAGGTCTGTCAGTAAGTGCCATCCCAGCAGGTTGCTGTACAGGTTGAGCTTTAGGCAACCTTCTTCCTGCCTCACATGCAGACTGATGTTACTATATAGCAATCAGACAACAGTGATATTTAAACAGTGGGTCCAATTTAAACCAGCTTCCAATTCTCTCAATAATAACTTCACCCTGATTTCTTGCACACAGTAAGGAATTATGGACATTGAGATATGTTCATGAAGCATACCAATTTCATAGAAAAGCTCATTCACATTTTGTGCAGTCTTTGCTGAAGTTTCCATGAAAAACAATCCATTTTCATCTGCATATGACTTTCCCTCCTGCAAGTCCAATTCCTCAACTGTCAGCAGATATGCTTGTTTCTCAGCGATTAAGATGATCATACATATCACATCAGTGTAAGTCTGGAAAGTCACCAACACTATCAGTTTAGCCAAGATACAGAGAGCACCACAGTGTTGTATACTAGTCCTATTTAGTTACACATAAAACTAGGCAGTGGATGGTGCACTGCAAGCACAACTAACTTTGACTCACAATGTCAAGTATATGCCAAAACCAACAGATTAACCTCCACTCACTGGTAGTGAACAAGGGACTTGCACACAAAGAAGCCACTTTTGCAGTTGGCAATCTACTAATTTCCCTAAACTTGGAACCATCAAGGGGCTGAATCTTACAGTTATTTAGGAACCAAGTAGAACAAAATGTAACCTAAAAAACACCCTATCAAGTTATAAATGCTGGCATATCCCCAAAAAGTAAGAGTCCTACCTCAGCCTCAATCTTTCTTTTTGAATCCAGATCAGCTTTGTTTGCAGCAAGAGCCATCACAAGATTTGGGTTGCCTGCATATCACAACTTACAATACTGAGGACATGAAGGCCCAAAGATACTACAATACCCAAGGAGAGAATGCTGTTCTTGCCACAATGTTGCAGAAACAAACTCAAGTTGGCAGCCATACCCTGTCTTTGAAGCTCTTGCACCCATTTCTTAGCTCGATTGAAGGAGTCCTGTGACACCAATACATATTCAGCATACAGCTTTGACATTAAAACCTGCTTTCAAATCCAAAGCATCAACACTGGGCACATGTACAATTTATGCACGCTTGGTTCCTCACAAAAGTGAGGTAGTGTAGTCTTGAAAATGAGGCATTCAAGATCTAATTTTTGAAGTTTCAGCATTTCCATACCACGCCACTTGTGAACTTGAGATTGGCCCCCTTCGAGATGCAGCAAGATCTGGTGCCAGAAGGAGCTCTTCTCAGAAGAGAAGAGAAGGGATAAAGAGAGTGTCTCACACAGAAGGGGACCCTACTCTTTTCATTGAAGATTATGAACATGCAATCAGTTGAGGAAACCAAGAGAGTACATACAGCATTTGTTATGTCATAAACAATGACAGCAGCAGCAGCACCCCGATAATACATTGGTGCCAAACTGTGGTATCTTTCCTGTCCAGCTGTATCCCAAATTTCAAACTTCACCGTTACATCATTCACAGCCAGTGTCTGTGTGAGAAATGCAGCACCAATTGTTGACTCCTGCACAACATCACCAAATGCACATCACAACCATCCAACACAAGTTGCCAGGAACTCTGATGTACCAAATGACCACAATTTGCAAGCATTTGGTAAAGCATTGAACCCATTGCCTATGTTTCTCAACAGTATTAGAACGCTAACCAAAAGAGCAGGCTTAAAAATTGAACAACAGAGATGTTTGCCACATCAGAGGATTGAGTTTCAGTGTCAAATGCCATACCTACACCAGAAGAAATGGAGAGACATGGAGGGAGGGAGGGAGGGAGGGAGGGAGGTGAGGAAAGAGGAAAAACCTGATAGTCAAAAAATTGTCCTTTTACAAACCGTAACACAAGGCTGGACTTGCCTGCACCCATATCTCCCAATAGCACCTGGCACATACAGTTTTCTTTCTCAGTACCTGCTGCAGATAACTCTCATCATTTAGGCCCGAGACAGCAAGTTCAGCAATCACAGCACTCAACTCAAAGATGATTCATCAACTTAATCATATCTACTGGGGCAAAGCAAAGGCTCCACTGCCACATAGATGCGTCTCCAGCTCTATAACAAGAGTGTACACACCAAATACACTAGCTGCTAAACTTCATTCAAAGAATCATAATCACCATCTCATGTAAAATAAATCATAAATACTCCCCCCAAAAAAATCCACTAAACCACCCACCCATGCATTAAACATGATGGGTACAACACACGATTGCTCATGAACAGATCGCCTCATACTGCTGGATATGGAGAAAAGAGATGGACAAAATGCAAGGTTGGATATAAGTTGCTGGTCATAACAATATGCTAGAACAGGTGGAAAAAGGGAAAGAAAAAAGGGCACAAAAATGCTAACAGAGGTTACAACAGCAAATTCTCAAGGGCTACTCATTAGGGCTTCTGCTATTATGCAGTAACCACTTTCTTGCAATCAATTTCAGTGCACCCCCCCCATGAACTTGCTGTACCTTCCCCCAAAGAAGATATAGCAAACAATGAAGGTATTTACCTTGCAAGGTAAATGCCTGCCTGAAGATAGATACTTCAACCTTTTGGAGAAAAATGGAGCAACATGAAAATCTCAGTTCATGCAAGAATCGACAATTTTTACAGCAAACCTCCTTGTGTGAAAACATATACTCAATAGAAGTTCACCTCTTCTTCTATGAAAGTGCTACTCTTTCTTTGATGCATGAAAGCAGGCAGTCTCCTCAAGCAGAACAAGACAGATTCTGAATTCTCAGCCATGCAATAGAGTTATGAAAGGGATTATAAACTCACAAGCTTGGCCTGCATGTGATTGGGTCCTGCCGTGGCCATCTCTACTTTCCAACTTCGTTTTCCAACTGCGTGAAATACTTCAAATTTACCCAACACGCCCTGCAGTCCTGGAGATTGCCAGATACAAAGGGATCGATTGGCACAATATCATATGTCACACACTACAATGTAGCAGGAATATAAAGAACAAAGCTTTACAAAACGAAATCCCAGATTGAAAGACAAACGGAGGCATGTTACATGATGAGATAGAGATAGACGCCAACGGACCAAACCTAGAAACTTCTCCTAACTCCAATTCTCCAAAGCTTCGGGGTTCGGTCACAAAATGAGCACAGATTGATCCAAACGAAAAATTCAAAGCCAAACAAACTCCCAGCTTTATGCATGCACCAATAATCCCCCGAAAGACAAACCTAAACTAAATGTGCGTCATCGCAAAATTCAACAGTTCCCGACGCCATAAAGAAAAAAAAACTCAAAAACATCAACGGCATCATCGACATCATCAAAAAGCCCTACTTCACTTGATCCCCGCACCAGATTCGTTCAAGGGAGATAAAAGAAAAATGGCTTTGTCACTGACCGAATCTCACCACGGCGGCAGCAGCAGGAGCAGCAGGAGTGCCAAGAGAACTGCAACAGCGAATATACCGACGGAGAAAAAGAGTTGCGAATATGAGAAGAAGATAGTAACCCCCGTCCAAGTAGACAGAGAGAAAAGCCCGTCCAATTTCGAACCAGTTAAGAAAACAACGAGAACACCACGCAACCTACGATAAAATCGACACAACGACAAGACGCGTGATCGTTGCAACTTGCAAGCACAATCGTTGCGACAACAACACACGCGTGATCCAAGAGACACTGCGAGAGAGAGAGAGAGAAGACACAGTGACAGAACGCCGGCGCGCGACGGAGCGACCGAGAATTCGTGCACTTTCCCTCCTCCTTCATGAAAAGCATTAAGCTCAGGCGCACAATCTCGATCGTCCACATGGCGAGATCTCTCAAGGGCCCACCACAACAATGGATCTCAACCGCATATCCACAACGCTTTGCACGGTTAAGAAACACAAAGAAACACAATTTCTTTTCCTTTTCGAAATAGGTACTTTAGCAACCTGCCAATCATCGATAAAACAAAACACCCAAAAAGGTACAAGATGGAAAGACCCAAGATTTCGCAAACAAAGAAACCTCCCTAAGAGGTCGGATTGCAAGGAAACAAGAACAAATCAAGTACTCAAGTACCCCCTAATTGTGAGAAGTTGTGAGAAGCATATTAAATAATGAAAGAGGAGTACATATCAAGGACAAGAAGAACCATAAAACAAAGGTTATATAGGAAATATTTAAGCTTAACTTTCAAACAATGAACAAAATAAAATTACATGATTCAAAAACAAGAACACAACATCTGTAAAATAATTTATGAATATTTATTGTGTTAACATATGTAAACATGGACATGAAAAAAACATAACAAGGTTATGGTTCAAGATCGTGTTTAAAATTGATGTTGAACAGAGTAAAAAAATGAAAAGTTTTATATCTATTTATACCTATTTGATGTCTTCGGGGACCTAGTTTAAAGAAGCTTCTGAAAAAATATATATATGTGCATCAAATAAAAAAGTTTTTTGAAAAAAAAATTAAATGAAAGTTAACTATGAATTAATTGAAACTTAATTGAAATTTAATTAGGAGTCAATTGAGATTTAATTAAAGTTAACTATAACTTAATTAAAAATTAATTTTGATTTAACTATGAAATAATTAGGACTTAATTCAAAATTGATTGGCAATTAATCAGGAGTTAACTGAAGTTGATTATGACTTAATTATAATTTAACTAAGACTAAACTAAAATGAACTAAAAGTCAATTGAAAATGAATTTTAAGTTAAATGGATATAAACTAAAAATTAACTAAGAATGAATTGAAATTAAATTAAAAGTTACATATTTGAATGAATATTCAAATGAATGAATTGCATGGCATTAACATTCATGATAAGGAAAAACACTTGAAGAAACGTTTAGATCAAAAGAACCTTCACTTACAATAACAACATGCTTCAAAATAAAGGTCATATGCATTCGTTACAATGTCATTAACACCATTTACCTATAAAATGAACACAAAATTGAAAAAGGATGGCCTCTAATGCCTTTTGGTTTCCATGCCATGTTGACACATCGATGAATAAAGTTATCGACCTATTAATGCAAACACCCAAAAACATTTATGGCTAGAAAGATAAACATGTTTACTTGGTATCAATCATGATAAAAGTCATTTTAAAATTAAATCATGATTGTTGTGACAACCCCATGAAATAAAATTATTTGCAAAACCACCTTAAAGTCTTTTCATTTTTTTTGTTATTTTTTTTAATTTAGCAACCCTTTCCTTGTTGGTAATTTGATTATTAGGTCCCACAATTTCACATTGTTATATGTTGGTTCCACTTTTGATTTTGCCAATTCCACTTGTAATGTGGATGGAGAATTGGGGGCACACATGTCATGTTTGGGAATAGGCCTTAATATAATTGGTTACCACTAAACTAATGATGTCACATTGTATTACACTCCATGCATTTGTAAGTGGAACATGCCTTCATCACAAAACTACAATATCATGAAATTTTAATATAATTTGTGCAAAAATTGTAAAATATATGTTTGTGCAAAATTTGTGGGCTTCAAAGTGTGAAAATGGCATTATATATGTGTGTGGATCTTTTTTACTTATGTTGTTTTGATATGAAATACGTATAATTTACATTTTGACTAAATGGGTGCAATTATCGTGAAATATATTTGGATAAAACTATGTGATTTTTGTGTATTAAACATGAACATTCACGTATGTCATTCAAGAACAATGTCTCATATGTTTAAATATTTAAAATATTGAATACATACAAATACAATTCATATTAACCATAACACAAAATTCGTGTGATTTTTGTATGAACTTATGAAAACCATATTTCGCACAAAATTTCTATGAATTTATGAACCTTGGTAAGTTTGTGATGTTAATAAGTTTGTTCTATTGTACATAAAGAATTCCTTCTCTTTTTAAATGGAAAAAAACATTAAATTAAATAAGAACCAAAGGTAATGAATAAAAAATTAATCTTAATGTTTTCAAAATACCCATATGTTAAATTAATTTGCACAAAGGTTTCATACAAAACAACTATGGATTAAGACTCTCAATGTTCTTTTATTTAGATTCCACTCACCTAATCAAAATCCCAACACATCCGCCAAAAAAATCAGAGCCCTAGCAATGCTCCCAAAAAACCTCCCATTGATCACAACCAACACCAATAATATTATAAAAAACACAACCCCATGGCATTAGTAGTCTTTCAACAACCCAACCCCAAACCTTAAGCTTCTCATGAAATTGGAAACATTAACTTCATTTGTTATCCTTTCCACAATTCTCCTTAAAGTTTTTGTTATGCATGTGTTACAACAAACAATGAGGTGTGCAATGGAAAATCAAAATACAAATAAAGAATTTGTCAAAATTTAAAACATCCATAATGAAAAACAACATAATCAATACTTATTTATTATTGTTGGTGATATTAAGGAAAGAAGAAATTTCATATCAACAACATATTGTAAACTTGGGTCAAGTTCAACATTAAATAATTATTAAAAATCTTGAACAATTTTTTTTCAAAATAAAATGTTGAAACATTGAAAAATGTGATAAAAACACATTGAAAATGATGAAAATTTGATAAATACACCTCAAAAGTGACAATTTTTTTGAAAAATTACAGAAGCTTGTAAAAAAATTCATGGTTTCCATTAATCATTTTTTTCATTTTTAAGGTGTTACAATATTGACAAGTATACTCACAGAGATTCAATCATAATTCGCCTAATTGACAATACCTTTCTCCAAAACATTAAAAGTGTAGCAAATAGGCATACTTGTGGCGACGTGAAAAAAAGAAACGCACTTTAACGAATTGATTTTAAGAAAAAAGGGGATTTTCTCCAGAAAATTTGGGCAATGTTGCCTTTTGGCAATGTTTCGACAAAAAGACATGGCTACTCCTCATGTCATTACCATTTCTAGAACCACAACGGTAATGGGATCTACAATGAAAGTAGAGAAGACAACAAAAATATGTGAGGGGATGAGAATATGAGCACAAAATTAACATCGGTGTTGTTGGAAGGCAATTAGATGCTGAATTGAATTTCGTTAAAAAAATCTAATTTCACTAATTTATTTTCAATAATTATTAGTTTTAAAAACGAATGCATTTTTTGAAAATAATTAATTATTTGTTTTTAATGCATCCAACGTGACCCAAGACTATGGTATGTAATATATTAATAGGCCAGTTATGCAAAGTGGTTGAAGAAGACATGGCCAAAGCAGTGTTCACATTGATGGTCTTAAATGGGCCATGAAGGAAGATGACATCCAAGTGGTCTTTGTATGAATAAATGAGAGAGAGAGAGAGAATCATAGATTTTTCAACAAAGATTTCCCATGTGTGAACAGAGACCGATGGGTGATAGGGCATTTTTTTGTGCCAAAATTTTTCCACTTTGCAACAAAGAAAAAGGGGCTACCATGTTGTCCGTAAGATTTTTTGGGCCAAAAATGTAGCCATATTTTGAAGGAAAAAAAAATTTGAAATCGCCATACTTAGACCATAAGTTCTCGCATGTCACAAGCAGAAAAGCCTGGTTTCCAAAAAATTGAACTTTCTTTCTCTCAACTGTAGCCAGATTTGGCTATATCCTCTTGTGGACGATTGCCAGTCCACTTAGGCTACCTCACAATATTTTGGAAACAAAGAAAACCCCCGGTGGGTGCTGGTTCGCTCTGGCCATTGATGTTGAGAGGGCCTCCAATGTGAATACAGATGGTAAGTACGTTCCATTATTGTGAAGAGGGTCTCATGTGTGAATGGGTACTTAAGGCCACTTCTTAGACAAGGGTCCAAGGACCAAAAGTCCAGGGACCAATTTGAAGCAAATTGAACCTTGAATTGGACTCTTTTTTAAATTAAAAAAAACATTTTTCCTAATATACAATGAGTTTGTCTGAAGGCTTGGGGCTGGGGTTCAATTTGAAAGTCCAATATTTAAAAATGTGTGATTGACATGTGAAAGAATTAGGTTAACCAAGTTTGATTTTTTCTCTCAATTTTTTATTTTTTTATTTTCCTGTTTTATTAATGTTTTAAATCTCTTAATACACATAATGAATGGGTGTAAGCACAAGATATTGGTGACTTTTGTTTTTTATTACGACCATGCACCAAACGATTGCACACCATAGTTGTATTGGAACAAGAAGGTATTGGACAACATTGAAATATGATGAATGCAATGTAGTTTAAGGATTTCTTATAAGTCCAAATTCCCTTTCATTTGTGAAAATTTGTGTTTTTGACCCTTCACTTTATACCCCACTTTCCAATTCAGTTCCATGCATTTGAAAGGGCTGAAAAAAGCACTCCTTCTAACAACCATCTTGTGAGGATCCACAAAATCAAGCATGTCAAGTTGAGAATTGCTCAAAAATGAGAGAGCTTGTTTTACTCTCAACAATGTCTTCAATTCGTAACATGTCTTCCATTCTGCCAGAATTTGAACAAAAGGATTAAAGAAAACAATGAAAACAAATAAAAGAGGAACCCTTGGACCTTAGTTTTACACTTTGGTTCTCCAAACCATGAGCTCTTCTTTAAACTTTTTTTTTTCTCGGTCAATGTTTTTAGCCATTTTGAAAATTTTAAAAGAAAATTCACTGAATTTAGCCAATAACAGGCAGTGAATTCTCTCCCTACTTTCTGCCTCCAGAAGGATTGCCAAACTGGCAATCATCCATGACAAAGTTTAGCCAAAATTGGCTATAATCAGGATATGAAAGTACAAAAAGTTGAAGATTCCTTCAAAATTTTGG
>Ga0209208_10011276_pt1 | contig 11454 bp, 11 predicted proteins | sample S1TSphfallax_3_FD_187694 | JGI IMG/M metagenome (GOLD analysis project Ga0209208, IMG submission 187694) | Host-associated microbial communities from peat moss isolated from Minnesota, USA - S1T2_Fd - Sphagnum fallax MG (SPAdes) (version 2) | ecosystem: Host-associated > Plants > Peat moss >...
AAAAAAAAAACAAACAAACTTGAACCTACCATGCAAACAAGAGTAGAAAGGGTGGGGAACAAGCTAAAGGTACTACCTTCCTTGCCACCACTAGTGATCAAGAAGGGGAAACTCCAACATATCAATGACCTACTGTTTCACCTATGCACCCTACCAAAGTAGTAGACCAACATAGTCTTTTGGTAGGAAGGTAGTTAGCCAACAAACAATAATTCCTCCTAGGATCACCCAAAGTCAATAAACGATGAAGGTAAAAGAATAATATACAACTACATGGAAGGTTAAGAGTTGGAGGAGTAGGAGGTACAAAGAACGTTCCCCTACTCCCTCCCAATAGTTTGTTCATACTATGGTGTTGAATGCATATGAAATTCCTATAATAAATAGCAAGTAATGTAAGTGGATATGTCAAAAGGCAATAAGAATAAATCAATGTTAGAGGTTATTTTTGACTTGGGGACCTCAATGAAAGTAATAGAATATAAAGCAAAAGCTCTAAAGGTAATGGTGGAGTAGATGGAGGTACTGGAAAAAGAGAAAGTAGCTACCATCAAGGGGCAACAATAGGTGAAAAAAATTACCAAGTTACACTTAGAGAAGGTAGTAAAATTGGAGTGCAACCTTTAGGAGGAGAAGGAGAAGAATGAGAACCCTAACTGTCTATTAGGGTGGGCAAGTGAAACGTCTACCAGATTGGAGTAGAAACAATAGGAGGTAGCGCTACTATAGGCCCCAATAGATAGGTTGACAATAGATGGTAACAAACTTTAGGGAATAGTGGACGTACATATTGAAGGAGACCTCCAAAAAAGTTATAAAATTGCCACCTTAGAAGAACATCTGAAGATTGCGAAGGTGGACAAGGAAAAATAATTGGATAGGTTGAGTGAATTGAATGATGAAACATTTACCCTTAGACACCAACAAGATATCTAGCGGGTAAAATAGGATCATAAGGAGGATGTTCTACAACAATGATTTCAGTTGTCACAAGAAATGGTAACTAACTTGTGGGCATAAATTGATCTATTAAGTGAAATGGTAATGCATGAACCATAAGGCCAAATGATGAAGTGGAAGTGAAAAGCTTCAAAAGTCACTATGGTAGATGTCAAGTTGGCCAGGTATGATACCTTCTTCAAAAAACATACCCTCCTAAAGTTGGAAGCAATAGATAAGGAAAATGGAGACTAGGTGCAATGAACTCAAGGGGGAGCTCGATGCCATTCTAGATGTTGCCCCTTCCTTTACACTGGTAGATGAAGCGACCTACCATTAACGATTCATGACATACATGAAAGCCTTCCTTAAGTTTAGAACTAATGATGTTTAGAACATGTCTAACAGCTTTAATGGTAATAATGCAAAAGGAACTCCCCATTAAAAGTTCATTTTCCCAACACCGAGGACCATCTTGGGCCTTGAAGAGGAATTTTGAACCCTTGAAAGCATTGGTTCTCCCTTTAAGATGGTAGGTGGTAATGCATCTTCAGAACCTCAAACCACACAATAAGGATTACATGGACATAATCCAAGGTAGAAGGGGGATAATGTTAACATGTAGAAATTTTAAAACTATTTAGTACCATAGGCCTTCTAGTAACTAATAGTTATTAATGGTAGACTTACTGCCCCTTATCCAAAGGGTGAAGCTAGTGGGATTAAATAGTTAATGTTAATGAGTGGTTGGGGAGTAATTTACCCGATAAGGGATTAGGATAAAGGCCCAATTTTCTTGGGGTCAATTTGGGCCTCGTGTGGTTTGTGGAGAAAGAGGATTAGAGGGGGTGTTGGGGGACTTCCAAGGCATTCAATATTTTTGTAGTTGGAGGTTGGGAATGAAGGACTTTCTTGGAGAAGTGTGTGTTGTACTACTAAAGAGGAAAGAGTAGTGAGGAAATGTACTTGAATTTTTGTGTGATTTTAATGAAAAATGGTTGAAGAATTCAATGTGTTTTGGTGTGTCTTTATTTTATTGGGAAGTGTGAAAGGTTGGGTTGTTTGAAGTATTACAAAATAGGTTGTTCCTTGAGATGGTAAATCTACATTTCCTTTAGAATAAAAAGTCAAGAGGCATACCACTTGGTAACCTCTAGAATGGTAAGTTACTAATTGCCATAAAAAGGTAAAAACCAATATTTTGTGGAAGAAAGAAGGTGGGAAACATTAGCTTATAAACTAAAATGTGTTGATGTAGGTAATAATCAATGGCTAGGAGTGGATGTAGTTTGTTGCAAACAATTTAAAGTAGTGGGCAAAGTCACTAAAGGGCTTATTGAGGTGGGATAGTAGCAATAAGAGATCTATAAACCCCATTAGGGCAACATTTAGGGCGTTGAAGGCACTATAGGAACTTGGAGAGTAGCTACTTTCAAGTTATGATTGTTTCCCATGATGTCCTTCTCTGTTTACTTCTCCTACCCCCCTAGATTAATTTACAAAGATGACAATAGGTCTATTATGAAAAGCAACCCCTACCTTATTCCTTGCCCCTTTATATGACTTTTCATTAACTACTTGAATAATTGTAGTAAAGTAAGTTAGTGTGGGTAGTTTTTTTTTTTTGAGTAATAAGGTGTTGACCTCGTTCCTTGGATCTTACCTTTTGGAGGATGGAAATGATCGAGGGCCACAATTTCACCCCTTAACATCTAGAATAACATTTACCACCTTTAATGATGTCATTGACCCCTTCTTCAATTATTCATTAGATGCCCAAGGTCACAACTCTTGTATAATAAGCAAGGGTATGTGGCATAGAAAGGTTAGTTAGAGCTTATGGAAAATTTATTATAAATTATTTTAAGCTCATAATAAGATTCTAATCATTTGAAGTTAGAACTAGATTTTATGATAAAAATGTGTACCTTGATTAAAATTGTGCGAGTTGGGTTCCTTGTCTCCCACTTCTAATGACAAGTGGAATATGTGAGATAATTGTTGGCAACATGGATGTTGATTCCAACAAAGGTGTAGTTGTTGGACATGCTTGTGGTGAGGCTAATGTAGATGTATTTGTGCTCCTTTTGTTGTCATTATGTTTTCATTTTTGTTCATTCTTCACATAGTTGTCCAAAGTTCTTTTGTCCTTTTGTGCCAACAAAAAGTTTTATGTTTCTACATCTCTTGTCAAAGCAATCAAGCATATAACATGATTCAATTTGACAAAATTAGTTTTGTGACCACCATAACCACCATATGAATAATGAAGACCTTCAATTTGTTTGTAATACTTTGGTAAAATTTTGATACCTTTTTCATTCAGTTGAATGGGCCTCACATAATCAATATGCTCACCTTTATCAAAATATTTTATAATTTTCTATACATGTCCTTAGTACCAAATTATCAATTTTTTACATTCTTCCATGATGATACCAACTTTAAAAAAATTCACTTCTTCAACTTCACGAACTTCTTATGTAAAATAACCTTTTACATGTGTTTTATATTACATATGCCTCAAGCTATTTAGTGGTAACTTAGATGGTGGATGGGCATTTGGCTCAATTATGAACTTCATTTGAAAACTAACCCCTTTCTTGGCACATCAACAATCGACAATACTTTAGTAACTTCCATAATTTTTATAACATTAAAAGACTTTGAAATACATCCCTCAACTTCATCTTGTTGTTCAATGTCCAAAATAAAAGTTCTTATTAAAACATCAACTTCACTAACAAAAGTTTCATCATCTTTTGAATGAAACTCATGGCCTACACATTTCAAAAGCTCATCATTTGGAACCACATTAACATTTTCATTAACTTCCCAAAAACAACAATCTATAATGTTTAATGAATCTATAAATGATGAACTCCAAGGATTTTCCCACTTACCATGAAACAAAATATTTTCTTTCGTCTCAACATCTAAGGCCCTATTTTAATTGAGCCTCTTTAAAACCAACCAACCAAGCTTGTTTTAAAGCTTTGTTTGAAATTGAATCATAATAAGACAGATTAGCAAAACAATGAACCGCATTACCTTCCCAACCAAAAAGATTTCGTTGTCTTGATTCCATAAACAATGGACCATCTTCTTCAAATTTCATTTGTTAACTCCACCCTATGTATGAAGTTTGTTCAACCACCTCCCCAATATAAAAATTGTGTTTGTTTTTCACATGTTGTCTAAAAAGAGAGAAAAAGTCTTCCAACAATTTGAACCAACTTTATGTAAAATAATAAGCACGTTAGGAAATAAATATGCATAATCATACTATGTAAAACTACTAAATGACAAGAAATCAAACAATCAATGATGGATTCTTTAATCAACTAATTATTTTGCAAGTTATGTCCATGTTGAACATTATGAATATGTTCGGTTCCAAAATAGATCATATGCACCACAAATAATGATAATTCCACTCATTTTAATATAATTCATTGACCATAGAAAACTTCCAAAAATACCCAAATAAGTTGAAGATGTAGAATTGTACCTTTGACATGCTCCTAAAATTGCGTTCCTTCATCAATTACTTCAAAACATTTTCTTACCTTAGGAAAAGTAATTTGTTGTACAATTGGAATTTTTTTCTTATCCTTGACATTAATGTCTTCTTCCAATAATCCATGTTGATCTTTGTTAAAAAATTCAAGAACTAACAACATATGATTTTTGTTAGCCATGTGTTTACCCCAAAACACAATTCTTGTTGTTGAAAGTAAAGGGTTTCAAAGTTTCTTACCCACATGCAAGGGGTTTTGCATCATTATTATTATGTTGTTGTCCACCATCTCTTCACACATTAGGAAACCTTGAACTTTTAAGCCATAGCTCTTCTTGGAAATCCAACATCAACTTTTGCCACCTATTATCCCCATCCGAAGCATGACCTCACCAAAAGGCTTATATCTTTTTCCAAATACTTCTTGTGTAACTTCCAAATCAATTCCCATTAACTTTTAACCTGCAAATGACCAAATTGGTTGCAAGTACTCAATAAGCAATACAATAATTTTGGCAACCTTGCCACTAGAAGGTTAACATCAAGTACACATCACATTGTTCTAACTTGTAAAATTTCAAATACATTTTTTATATTAATCCATGTGGTTGATGATGGATTGATATCAAATTTGCATTGATGAATTGGATGTTGAGGTCAAATATGGAATTAAAAAAACCCATCAATTGTATCCAAACTCCTATTCCATGTGGCAGAGTCAACACATTTCATTTCATCTTTTCCACATTCAAAAGGTATTGGCACTGAAAGTCCCAATTTTTCTTTACATTTCTTCAAAACTGAACACATGTAACAAAATGTAGATTCATGGATACCCATAGAAATATACAAAACCTTCCTTACAAAGATTAAACCTGGTTGTGTTTAGGGCTGGTCATACCAATTTTTTGTTAATGAAATTATGCGTTGATGAGTTTTCAAATTTTAACAAAACTTCAAACAATTTAATTATACTTGCATGATATTGTTTTCCATTTCCCTTACCACCATTTTTATGGATAGACAAAATATTGGAAACAATATCCATAAGTGAATTTAACAATACAAGATGCTTTTCAAAAGCTCCTACATTATAGATTCTCTTAAAGAATTCAATAATCTCTGGAATAGATCCTTCGTCTAAATTAGATTGGAGCTTTATTGAAAAATAATTTCTTGATTTTATAACCCTTGTTAATGTAAAGTTCAATAAGAAAACTTGGTCATTTGTTGCATGGCGTTTACTTTTTCATTCTCTGCAAAATTCAATAAGCTCATTTCTATGAAGCATGTCCCACCTACTACCTTGTTCACATTTTCATTTTCCTTTTGGCATTTTCATGTTATTTGACTAACTTGCCCACTTTCAAAAAACTATAAAACTATGAATCAAGAAACATTTATTACAATATATTGTCGAATATTGAAAGTGACAAAATGTCCCTTTCATTTGAATTATTTCGTTTGTTAAATTTAATATAGTATGTTCATAATTAAGTTTAGCATACCATCCCTTACTGATCATGTGATCATTTAACAAAGGGTGAACATCAATCAAATCATCTCTCATGTTAATGAAATAGTTATGGAATCCATGATAAATGTGTTGTTGACAATATGAAAGTAAATCATTATGAGGAATATCAACAATTTTGGATATGTAAGGAAGATACTTGGTTTTACTTACAAGGCCTTTTGTAAAAAGGTTTTGAACTATCATTTGGTTGCCAATAGTTCCAATTGTTGTTTTATTTTTCTTAGCCAAAATATGTGTTACACCTTTCACATGTTGTCTAATAATGTCCACCACCCCAAAAGTGCATTTGAAACTACAAAGCATGCATTTCCAAAAAAGTTTGTCACCCATCGCCACACTTAACACAAGTTTCAAAATCAAAGTATGATGACATGATGTGAGATGCAACAAAAGGAAAAGAAAACAAATGAATTTTATTTTTTTTGTGTTCATGGAAAAGATCATTTACCAGCTTATGCAACATATTTGAAGACCCATTTTCTTTAGATCTTCACTTCATGGTTGCCTCCACCTTTTTTTGGTTTTCTCAAACCTCTTTTATTGCATTAATTTCTTTGTTCTATTATTACTTTAAATTCTTTTCATGTACACTATCAAACCCACTAGCTTGAAGGGACAAGTGAAATTTCCAATTCAAAAGGTTAAATGATGGATTAATACTCTCTCTCTACCCCACATGGTACACAATACATCACCCGTTTCCCCATGGTTTTTTCCTCATGATTATTACATAGATAGTATGGACCTTGCTTTACAAATCCCCAAAGTGCACTTTCCTCACATTCTTTCCAATTTTTCATCAATCGTGCTGACATTGCCTTATCACATCGAGCCTTCAAAATACAAGATTCCAAATCATCTTGATTTTTTTCAATTTCTAAAACATCATGCTTTGGAAATTCAAATTTTAGTGCCCCCATGAAAAGACATGTCCTCAAGACCATGGCCTCGTTTATGGAGCTCTGGACATGAAGGTCCTATAATCAAATCAATGTGAGGAACAATAATACTTGTTGTTTGAGAGCACATGGTGGGAACAACAATAAAAGATGGTTTTTATGGAAGTTTTGATGATGTAGGCAATAAGAATATATTTTTCCAATCTCTTGTAAGCCTAAGTAACTTTGGCACCCACAATACACTAATAGAAATTGGCCAAAATGTAACCATTCTATTTGCAACTACATGCAACTATTAATCATTTGTGACTACCTTTGGACATTTTTGCAACTATTTCTTGTGTTAGTCACATTTGCGATTAGTTTGTGACTATTTTAGTTTTCATCCTTTCATGTGAATAACATTTTATTTGGTTTTCATCTAGGAAGAACAAATTATGTCCCATTAATTGCAAATGTGACCAATTTAGTTGCAACCCTATGAATATCCAAAGGTGTATTTTGTGTATTAGGAATATAATTGGATATATTAGGATTTACAAATGTATACTTTGAATGTATATGAATGACAATATTACATTTGTATTCAAGTATTATTATTTACGAATTGTAATTATAATGAGTGAAGTAATAATATGAATAATAAAAATAGAATAATTATTATTCACCACCAACTAGTTACAATAATAATTCAATTGATGTTATTGGCATTGTAAAATATTTATATTTATATTTATTATCAACTATATAAAAAGAAAAAAGAATGGAAATAATTACAATAAACTACTTAGCCTAGGCTAGGTTTTAAATATATGTATATTTAAAAAGTACTTAACATTTATAATTAATATTTAGTAACGATCAATTACTGAATATTTCAGTTATTATATTTATTTTTTATTCAAGAAATATTAATTAATTAGTGATAAATAATTAACCAATTATTTTAATATTAGCCAAGTACTAGTTGATTAAATTGATTGATAGATTATTATAATAAATATATAATTAAAAATATTTTTTATTTTTCTAATAAATTTATTAATATTAAATAATACATAATAATATAATAAATGTATTATTGTGTAATTTAAAATTATTGACGATTATTATTATAAATAATTAGTTAGTTTGATATTTATTAGTAAATTAATTAGTAATCTTTTTATTTAATTAATTAATTAACTAGTTAACGAGTTAATTAATCACTTACCTACTTAATTATATAATTTACAAAAATTAAAATGAGGATAAAACTATGGGATAATATTTTTTTGTTCCAAATAGTTTGCAACTAAAAAGTTTATCCGATATGTTTTTGTCTTCAACATTCTCATGTTGAAAAGTATATCATAAACAATAAACAAGGTGTTTAATCTTACATTTTCATATCTAAAAAATGGGCATATGGGGATGAGCCAATAAAAAAGGTTTAACCCAAAATAAAAAAAAAATATTCATGTACTTACACCTAATGATTTACCTCCCTAGTTTACCTACCTACCTACTTAAATAGGTATTTGGCTTAGTTAGGTAAATAGGTCTTATTTAGATAAGAGTTTAACCTCGATGGGTAGGTAGGTAGGTAGTAAATACCTAGTTTGACCTACAAACCTTAATATTGATTTAAATTTATTTTGGACAAATCCAATTAATATGCCACATGACAATTTTTTATTGCACCACATGTCACAATTTAAAACCATCCAAACATAGAAATTATTCTTAAACTATTTCAAAATTACAATGAATATATTTTTAATTATTAAAAGTTGGGACATGTGGCAACAAATAAATTGTTCTCATTATTCACCAAAAAAGTTGCATCTTAGTTGTAAATGACAATACGTATATGACCACTCAAAGGATGAAGGTGTATTTGTTGACTTTTTCTTTCATCCAAAATTCCTTGTCATTTGTGACTAATGTCACTTCTGATTTGTCCTACATGACCATTAAAATTTTAGTTGCAAATGTCACCTATAACTAAAAATTACTTGTAAGGACCAATTACAAAATAACCATTTTCTACTAATGATATTTCCCATCATGTTTCTTTTGATATGGTCCAAAATTTGGAATATCATTCTATAGCCTAACATGGAAGTGCTTGTGGCAATTACAACATCCACACAAAAATGAATAATTCAATGATGGTTCAAGTTTTTGACAGCCACAATCATCACCCATAACCACATTTTTGAACTCACCCCACTTCCTTTGCAACAATTAGCAAAAACTACTTGAATGAGCATCCCATACCTTGCTGAAATTTGCCTAAAACGGGTTTGAAATTTCAATTACAGCAAGTCAGAATGCATTCATCACCTCCTATCAACATGTCAATTTGAAAGTCACATCCTAAAATCGTAAACTAATAATTTATGTGACCATAATGCTAAGTATTAAAAAAATGCAACCATGATGTGGGCTGATTTAATTTGTAGACCACAAAAACATGTGACACAACAAAAAACATAAAGGAGAATAAAAAAACATCGAAAGTGATGCACTATAATACATATCAAATGACAAAAAAATTGATAAGACAAAATCAAGTAAGGAAAAGAACACCAACATAAGAAGGAAAGAAACATGAAGAAAACAAACCACAATTTGTATGGATGAGGAAATAATTAGTGTTGGATGGTTATGGGCTTTAAAGGTTTAAAACCAGATCCAGATCCCAACTTAAGATTCATGCCCGGAGAATTTCCTTCATTAACTCAATTTCATACTCCAAAGATTCACTACCAATAGCAACAAATGTATGTTGGCCTTTAATCTTTAAGTGAGAAGCTTGAATTTCCAACACTTGGTCCAAAATCCTAGCATGTTGTTTTTGGGATGACATTTAAATTACATGGTGTTTTCTTAAAAACAAGTCTACCACTTGGGGTTAACCATTATATAACATTGGTTTTGGTATGGGATACAAGAACCAAGCCAAAATTGAATTTTTATTTTTTGAAGAACCACAGTCGGAATCTAGTTCTTGTTTATTGAAGTACTGAACCCAAAACTAGGTTGAAGATCATGTTTGAGTGTGAAACTAGAACCAAAACCAAAGGTTCTTCATAATAGTAAAGAACACAACATTAAAAAATTTAAGCAATCTACAAAGAGAGGGAAATAAGAAAAGGAATAACTAGAAACTAAAAAAAATCATGAGATGACAAAAGAACCCATACCAAACAAAACAAAAAAATGAAAGATAACACCAACCAAACAAAATAAGAAAAGAAACAAACCATAATATGCATGACCATGAGATGACCTACATCTTGAATCCTAAACTCCCAAAAGGAAAAGGGGGTTGTGCTTTTTGCTTGAAACCCGAAAGCATGTACACAACATAAGAAAAAAAAACCAACAAATGAAAGAAAAAATACTCCCAAAAGACAAAAGGGCTATGCTTCTTGCCCCAAACCCAAAAGCATGTACACAATATAAAAGAAAAGAAGAAAAAAAATCCAACAATTTTTTTTTAAAAACTCCCAAGAGACAAGGGGGGCGTGCTTCTTGCCCTAAACTCAAACACATATACAATAGATGAAAAAGTAAAAAAGGTAGTCAACAAATACAAGAAAAAGCTCCCAAAAGACAAGGGGGGCATGCTTCTTGCCCCAAACCCAAAAACATGTACATAATATAAGAAAAAAGAAAAAAATCATTTGACAAATAAAAATAGGGAAAGAGACAAACCATGCCACATGTAAATAAAATGTTAGAATGCCCAAAAGACAAGGGGTATAAAGAAAACAAAACAAAAAAAAAAAAAAAAAAAAAACAAGAAAAAAAAAAAAAAAAAAAAAAAAAAAAAAAAAAACAAGAAAAACAAGGGGGGGGGAATCTAGAAAATGTCCAAGCAAAAAGAAAATTTTAAACTCCAAATATATATATAAGCAAAAAAGAAAAAGATAGAAATTTTTTTTTAAATTGCAGAAAATGAAAAAGAGAAATAAAACTAGAAAATATAAAACCAAAATTTTAAAGAAGTCCAGAAAGAAAAAGAATTAAGAAAAAATAAAAACTAGGGGATAAAATCCAAGAAAAAACCTAGAAAACATAAATTTAAAAACCCCAAAAAAACTAGTATTAAGAAAACCAACAAAAATCGAACAAGATAGAAATAATTTTTTTAAAAGGTACAATTTAAAAAAAAAAGATATATAAAACCAGAATTTAAAAAAATATTGAAAATAAATTATAGAAAATAGGGGAGAGAGAGAGAGAGGTCAGAAAAAATTGAAATGCTAGAAAAAATGGTACTAAAAAAACTAGAAAAATAGGGAAAAAAATTGAAAGAAAAAAAGAAATAAGAGAATCAAATCATTTTTTTAAAAAATTTAAAATCCCAATGAAAGTAACAATTCATTATTGTAATTGAAAGCTCATGGCAATGGCAACAAACCTCTATTACCATTGTTGGTTTGCAAGGGCTGGATTGCAAGAGACTAACCTTTTCTAGTTGTTCCTCATGTTGCTTTTCCTCTTCATCTTTTTTCCCATTTTTTTGTTGCTCATGTCGTCCTCTTCTGCAACTCCACACACAAGGA